>Ga0180438_10004242_pt1 | contig 20795 bp, 25 predicted proteins | sample SS_ome_12_FD_132455 | JGI IMG/M metagenome (GOLD analysis project Ga0180438, IMG submission 132455) | Hypersaline lake sediment archaeal communities from the Salton Sea, California, USA - SS_3_D_2 metaG | ecosystem: Environmental > Aquatic > Non-marine Saline and Alkaline > Hypersaline >... | reverse complement strand
TGCCGTCCTTCTGCTATCATAGCTGCGATACCCTTTCGTCGCTCTAACAATCGATGTGTTGGTTCTCACCGATAGGGTATCACTTCTTTCACCCGAGGCCCACCCTTGGCAGTCACACCCGCTCTGGGGCGGGCATTGAATTCCGTGGGCCGGACTGCTATACTATCCGTGAGTAGCTCCGGGGGCCGCCCGTGTTTGCCCCCGGTTATCTACGGCAGGAGCGTATCAGTTGCGAGTTGTGATTTTAGGATGCGGCAGGGTCGGTTCGACCCTGGCGGCAATATTGACGCGTGAGGGACATCAGGTTTGCGTGATCGACCGCGATCAGTCGGCCTTTGATAAGGCGGCGCAACGCCTAGGGCCGTCATTTACACAGGATACGGTGCGAGGTGTGGGCATTGACGAGGATGTGCTTCGGCAGGCGGGCATCGAAGAAGCCGATGCCTTTATTAGCGTGACCAGCGGGGATAACACGAACCTCGTCGCCGCACAAATCGCGCAGCAGCGCTTTCAAGTGCCGAAAGTCTTGGCGCGTGTCTATGACCCTATTCGAGCCGAGGCCTATCGGGAAGCTGGCGTCGAAACGATCTGCACGACGACGATTTCTACCGGTCTATTTCACGATCTAGTATTGAACCGGCCTATCCGGAGCACGCAGGAGTATATAGACACAACGGTGACTCAGCCGGAAAGCTCGGAGAGTTAGGGGATTCGGACTGTGGAGTATTGCAGATGTATGTGATTGTCGTAGGTGGGGGCAAAGTAGGTTACTTTTTGACGCGGACGCTGATCGCTGAGGGTCACGAGGTGACGCTCATTGAGCAGGATCAGGATCGTGTGGCGCGTCTGACGGCTGAGTTCGGAGAGGCGGTCGTCGTCGGCGATGGGTGTGAGGTGCGGGTGATGGAGGATGCCGGCATGGGCCGCGCGGACTGTGTCGTGGCGGTTACTGGGCACGACGAGGATAACCTCATCGTCTGTCAGATGGCGAAGAGGCACTTCGGCGTGCCAAGGCAGATTGCTCGGGTCAACAACCCGGAAAATGAGGAGAACTTCCATACCCTCGGGGTTTCGGAGACAGTGGCGAGCACGCGCATCATCTATAAGTTGATCGACCAAGAGGTGGAGACTGGGGAGTCGCTGCTGCTGACGGCACTAAAACGCGGTAATATCGAGATTGTCACGGTGGACTTGACGCCGAACTCGCCGGCGACTGGCAAGGCGGTGAAAGACATCCATCTCCCTGGCGAATGCGTGCTGGCCGCGATTATTCGAGATGAGCGTATTCTGCTGCCGAGCGGAACGACAGAGCTTCTTCCAGGCGACACAGTGATTGCTGTGACGAAGCCTGACTCTCAACATATCCTCAAAGACGCCCTCGTTGGAGAAAGTTCCTCTGCGGTTCGCCGGGAAGGGTAGCGGATAATACGTTGTAATTATTGTTAAGTAAGGAGGCACCTGCGGTGAAAATTGGAGTCCTCACTGGTGGCGGAGATTGCCCTGGACTCAATCCAGCGATTCGGGCGATCGTCATGCGGGCATTGGACTATGGCGATGAGCTCGTCGGGTTGCGACAGGGGTGGCTGGGTTTGCGCGAGGGGATTACGGCTCCGCTGGCGCTTGAAGTGGTGGAACCGATCATCAACCAGGGTGGCACCATTCTCGAATCTTCTCGAACGAATCCAACCAAGGATGAGGAATCGATCCAGAAGTGCTTGGAAAAGGCTCAGGAACTCGGCTTGGATGCACTGATCGCGCTGGGCGGTGAAGATACCCTGGGCGGCGCCCATGCCATGTGCCAGAGGGGTCTCAAATGTGTCGGCGTTCCGAAAACGATGGATAACGATCTGAGCGCGACTGACTACACATTTGGGTTTGATAGTGCCGTCTCAGTGGCTGTCGATGCGGCGGATCGCCTGAAAGATACGGCAAAATCTCACCGACGCGTAATTGTACTCGAAGTGATGGGACGACATGCGGGGTGGGTGGCGCTCCATACGGGGGTGACTGCAGGCGCTGATTATATTCTTATCCCCGAGGTGCCGTTCGACCGAGAGGACTTGACGACTCATATGAAGGGAATGCGCGCTCGCGGCAAGGGTTGGGGTCTTGTCGTTGTGTCAGAAGGCGTAAGGCCTCCAGAATCAGAAGGGGATACGGTGACTCACGCGAAGGATGAATTCGGCCACGAGAAGCTTGGCGGAATCGGCGGGTACGTGGCGGCGGTAATCGAGAAGGATACCAAAATCGATACCCGATATGTTTCTCTCGGCCACATCGTTCGAGGGGGAGCGCCGACGCCGTTTGACCGTTGGCTCGCAACCCGAGTTGGTTTGAAGGCTGTCGAACTCGTCCACGAGGGTAAGTTCGACCATATGGCAGCGCTTAGGGGCTGTGATATCGTCGGAGTCCCGCTCGAAGCGGCGGTCGGTGAGCTAAAGACTATTCCGAAAAAGCTGTACGACGAGGTGAAGGTCCTCTTCAGCCAATAATGCAAAGTCCGAGTCGCGCTAGGTAGGGCGGCAGGGCGGTGAAAGTCGACCGGCCGCCTTTTCGCGGGCGACGGACAGGAACACAGGAGGAATCGAGCATGGCATTGGTGACGTCTAAGGAGTTGCTGCTCCAGGCACAGAAAGACGGCTATGCAATTGGAGCTTTTAACGCGAACAACATGGAGTGTGTGAAGGCCGTCATCGAGGCGGCTGAGGAGGAGCGTGCGCCGGTCATCCTTCAAGTCAGCCAGGGGGCAATTAAGTACGCAGGGCTGCGGATGGCCACTAGCATGGTTAAAACCGTAGCCGAGGAGGCGAGCGTTCCGGTCGTGCTTCATCTCGACCACGGGACCAGCTTCCTGCAGAACGTGCAGTGTCTGCACGTAGGTTTCACTTCACTCATGTACGACGGCTCGGCGGAGCCTTTGGAGAAGAATGTCGAGATATCCGCGAAGATCGTCGAGATCGCTCATGCGGTCGGTCTTCCGGTCGAGGCCGAACTGGGTAAAATCCCGAAGATCGAGGACTACGTAACTTCGGCTGAGGCTGACGATCTTCGTCAAAGGCCTGAAGCGGAACAGGTCGAGATTCTGCGCGAGAAGGCCGGCCCTAGTGTCGAGTCACTAATGGCCGATCCAGCACAGGCCGAGCAGTTCGTAAGCCGAACCGGTATCGATTCGCTCGCGGGAGCCGTTGGGTCCATTCACGGGATGTGGGCGGATAGCTGGCCGCTTCGCCGGGATCGGATCGAAGAGCTCCGCAAGGCAACCAATCTGCCGCTAGTTTGTCATGGCAGCAGCGGCGTAATCCGAACGCGTAAGGACGCCGAGGAAAAGGGCATTAAACTGCAGCCGAATGAGTGTACGCTGGAAGAGGCAGTGCAGATTGGCCTCTGCAAAGTCAATGTGGCGACGGCTGTCAGCATGGCGTTCCTCAAGGGCGCCTGGGATGCCTGGCAGGAACGTCCCACCGAGAAAGACTTGCGAAAGATTCTGCTCCCGGGACTGCAATCAGCGAAGGATCTCGTGAAGGGCTACATGCGTCTCTTCGGTTGCTCCGGCCGAGTTGCCGGGGTATCTTCCGTGGAGGCCAGCGTAGTAAAGCACGCCGAGTAGTTCGGCCGGCACCTGAGACATCGGACAGGGAGGAAAAGACGTTGAAGATGCGATTGATCTGGGCTTGGCTCATGGGTTTGCTTGTTCTGCCAAGTCTCGCTTTGGCACAAGAACACGGTTCGGCAGAGACGAGCCACGCGATTGCGTTGCCGCCGTTCACATCCACCGACTGGATGCTTATCTACCTCGTTCTGGCGTCGGCGCTTGTCTCGCTTGCCTACGGAGCTTACCTGGCCCGCAAGACGACGCGCCACGATCCCGGCTCACAGACGATGCAGGATGTGAGCATGGCCATTCAGGAAGGCGCTATGGCATATCTTGGCCGACAGTTTCGAACGATGATCTGGTTCGTGGCCATCATCACTATCGGACTGTACTTCCTTTACCGGCCGATCTACGGGGACTCGCTCGGCGCTGGGATATCGCTCGCTTTCCTAATGGGCGTGTTTGCGTCTTATGGTGCGGGCTATGTTGGAATGGGGCTGGCGGTTCGGGGTAACACGAGGGTTGCGAACGCAGCGCTGACCAGTTTTAAGAATGCTCTGGAGATCGCCTTTCAGGCGGGAACGGTCTCGGGGATGTTTACGACCGGGCTGGGTCTTCTGGGGGCGACTCTGATCTTCATCATGTTCAAGCAGGACGCGATGAAGGTCCTGATCGGCTTCGGTTTCGGTGGATGTCTCGCCGCTCTGTTCATGCGTATCGGCGGCGGAATCTACACGAAGGCCGCCGACGTGGGGGCTGACCTGGTCGGAAAAGTTGAGGCTGGAATCCCGGAGGATGATCCTCGAAATGCGGCGACGATCGCCGACAACGTTGGCGATAACGTCGGTGACTGTGCCGGGATGGCGGCCGACGTATTCGAATCGTACGAGGTAACCTTGGTCGCCGCCATCATTCTTGGGGTGGCGGCGGCGATGACGCCGGCGGGTCAGGCGTTCGGCGTGAAGCTGGTGATCTACCCGCTCTTGGTCCGTGCGATCGGAGTGTTCGCCTCAATCATCGGCACCTGGTTCGTGCGTGGACGCGACGATGAGTCAATGGATCCAATGCAGCCAATCAACGTCGGCTTCTGGTGGTCGGCGATTCTCGCCTCGATTGGCTTCGGCATCATCGTCTGGGTCTACCTCAACGACCTTCGCTTTTTCCTAGCGACCTTCATCGGCATCCTGCTGGTGCTCGTGATCGGTAGACTCACGGAGCACTTTACATCCACCGAGAAGGCGCCTGTAATCGAAATTGCCAACTCGACAAGGACAGGAACAGCAACGCTGATCCTCACCGGACTGGCGGAAGGTCTCGAATCCAGCGTCTGGGCGATTCTCGCGATCGCGGTAACCATCTTCGCATCGTTCGCCATCTTTCACGATCCTGTGATGGCGTTCTACGGAATATCGCTCGCCGGTCTCGGATTGCTCACGACGACGGCTTACATCCTGGCGATGGACACGTTTGGGCCGATTACCGACAATGCGAACGGAATCTTCGAGATGTCCGGGGCGCTGAAGTCGGGCGATGAGTCCAGCGAGTCGGCGCATCGGATAGTGGCCCGGCTCGACGCCGTCGGCAACACGACGAAGGCGCTGACGAAGGGCTTTGCAATTGCGACGGCGGTGCTCGCGGCGACTTCGTTGTTTGGGTCCTTTATTGAGGATACGGGTTTGACTCGAATGGGAATCCAAGTGAACCTCCCGCTCGTATTCGTTGGAATGCTGATTGGCGGAGCCGTCCCGTTCCTCTTCTCATCGTTCGCGATTCGAGCGGTGAGCCGCGCGGCAGCTCTGCTCGTTGAGGAGGTCCGACGCCAGTTCCGTGAGATTCCGGGCATTATGGAGGGAACCGCGAAACCGGACTACAGCCGATGCGTTATGATCAGCACGTCAGCAGCGCAGAAGGAGCTGATGGGTCCCGGCCTTTTGGCGATCTTCACCCCACTTCTCGTTGGCTTCGGACTCGGATATGCAGATCCGAAGATGGGTGCAGCCGCTCTTGGGGGGTATCTTGCCGGCGCCATTCTGACCGGCCAGCTGATGGCCGTCTTTCAGGCCAATACCGGCGGCGCCTGGGATAACGCCAAGAAGAAGATCGAGGACGGCATGCTCGGCGGTAAGGGCACTGAGGCCCACAAGTGCGCTGTAATCGGCGACACAGTCGGCGATCCCCTGAAGGATACCGCTGGCCCTGCGCTGAATCCGCTCATCAAAGTCATGAACCTCGTGGCGATTCTGGCGGCGCCGGTGGCTGTTTCACCCATATCCGTGGGTATGCGAGTGGCCGTTGTTGCTGTGTCTCTAGTGCTGCTCGTACTTGCGGTGGCATTCAGCAAGAGACAAGGCGAACACGAAATCGCTTCTTCCAGTCAGGCTGAAGTTGAGGCCAAGGTGGGAGCCGGAGGCAGTTCTTAACACTGCAAACGGAGTCCCGCCGGTCGGCGGGACTCCATCGCTTATTCGCCTTCGCTGTGATCGGGACCGGACCGTCGGACGCCCAAAGGGAGGTGGGTCGATGGCTGGGAGCAACTCCAAATCGGGCAAGGGTGTCGAGGCGTTCGTTCTGCTGGAGGCGAAGGCGGGCAAGGCGTTGACGGTCACCCGGCAGGTGGCGAAGATCAAAGGGGTGCGGGCGAGCTACGCGGTGACCGGTCCCTATGACGTCATCGTGCATGCTGAGGCATCGGACTTCAAATCGATCGCTCAACTTGTCGTGGCGAAGATCCAAGGACTGAGTAACGTGGCCCGTACGATCACGTGTACCGTCATAGAGACGGGTGAGGGATAGTGGGGTCGCGATTCGCAAAGAAGTAGGTTCGCAAGGGCCCTGCATGCAGGGCCCTTCAGCATTATGACCAAGATGAACTGCCGGCAAGCTGCAACTGACCTCCTCGGCATGACGCGGGAAGCTTTGGAGGAGTTGCTCCAAAACCTAGGTGAGCCGCGCTATCGCGCGCGGCAGCTCTTTGCGTGGCTCCATCGGGGAACGTCCCTCGATATGATGACGAGTTTGCCCAAGGAGCTACGAAGGCAATTAGCGGCAATCGCCCGCGCGGGCACACTCCAGTTGGCTTACCAGGAAGCGGCCGAAGACGGAGCCGTGAAATTCGGCTTCGAAACAGCCGATGGACGTCTCATCGAAACGGTGCTCATCCCGCATCGTAATCGGACTACGGTCTGTGTTTCAAGCCAGATCGGCTGCGCCTACGGGTGTGCCTTCTGCGCGACTGGAAGGCAAGGATTCACGCGCGATCTGACCACCGGCGAGATCGTTGAACAGGTCATTCGCGTCCAGACAGCGACTCGTCCTCAGCGGGTCAGAAATGTCGTCTTCATGGGTATGGGCGAACCCTTAGCGAATTTCGATGCTGTAGTCACGGCCATTCGCCTCCTCAATTCCCCTGACGGTTTGGGGATCGGAGCGCGACATATAGCTGTGTCCACCTGTGGGCTGCCAAACAGCATCCAACGTCTCGCCGAAGAAAAGCTCCAGGTCGGACTTGCCGTTTCGCTTCATGCAGCCACGGACGAAGTGCGTAACCAGCTCGTCCCGATAAACCGAAAACATCCGCTGGCAGAGGTTGTGAACGCCGCGCGCCGCTTCGCCACCATGACCGGCAGAAAAGTCGCCTTCGAATACGTGATCGTGCCAGAAGTCAACGATACGCCTGCTCAGGCCCGGAGACTCGCAGAGCTCGTGCGCGGAATGGCAGCGATGGTGAACTTGATTCCGCTCAATCCCGCTGACAGCTCGTTGCGAGTTGACGTCGATTCCGCCTATCGGTTTGCGGCACTGCTACGGAAGCGTGGAGTCGAGGTTATGGTTCGACGCTCCCGAGGTGGTGAAGTGCTCGGCGCGTGCGGACAGTTGCGGGCAAGGCATATAAAGAAAGCGTCGGACGAGCGATCTCCCGTCCGACGCTCAAATGCTCTCGATTCGCTCGGCTCAGTATCTGACAGCCCAGATATGACCGAACAGAAGTGCGAAGGCGGCAAAGGACCCTAGTTTTTGATCGCCGTGCTCACGTCGAATCTTCGCGTCGAGCGCTTCGCGCGGACCATTGAGGAGGACACGGACATCATCTCCGACGAGTATTGTCCCAGACGGCGTTCCCGGCGCTGGATAGATCGTGCAGTCAGAGTTTCGACTTTCCTTGACACAACCTTCGGCGACGATCTCGCCCTTGCGGCAGAACGCGATGATGGCATCTGGCCGCAGCCCATCTCGCAGTCCAATGGTGGCCCAGACCTCAGGTCTACGTTCGTCGTAGTAGTAAACAGTACCCTTTGCATTCTCTGTGACGCCCATCTCGAGGCTAGGATCGATGGCGACTTCGCTGACTACTCCCGGTTCAGATGCGGGCTCTCTGCCCTCCGCCCAGGCGACTCCGCCCAGGATAAGCGACAATACAATAACCATTAAGGCATGACGATAGGTGTTTGTTCGCATACTTAGCCTTCCTCCTCTTTGCAGTGCACGTAGCGCAGATCTTTTGACAGGTTGCACCGAGCGAAAGTATAATCCGACTTACTGCCCGATGCCAAGGATAGTAATCAGTTTCCTCGTCCGGCGTCCGGTACCGGCGCACAACTTACGTATACCATATCGCGGCGAGCTGTTCTTGCGGGCGTAGAGGCTTTGGACCAATATTCACACAGTGAAGTGGCGTGTTCGTCACGTTCTCCGGAAGAAACTCGCGAACTCGGGCGAGTTCTGTCGAGGCACGTCTCGCCCGGAGCGGTGATCTGCCTGTTTGGAGACTTGGGCGCAGGAAAGACGACGTTCATCCAGGGGTTGGCCGAAGGGCTTGGCGTGGATGAGCCGGTGACAAGTCCGAGTTTTACGCTTATTCATGAGCACCGAGGGCGTACATTGCTCTATCATCTCGACCTATATCGACTAATTTCCGGCGACTTGCTGGAGGCGGGAGTAGAAGACGTGATCGGGTCCAACGCCGTCGTGGCGGTGGAATGGGCGGAGCGACTTCCGCTGGAATTGAGAAAAGAATCTCTGGAGGTGGAAATCGCCTTCGAGCAAACCGACCAATGTGCTCGTTGCTTCCGATTTCGGTCGGCCGGCGGACGGGGATCTGAGATTCTGGCGGCGCTTGCGAAGGACATCGATATCGATGCTAACACTCGCGATTGAGACTGCAACGGAACGGTCCAGTGCCGTGCTAGTGGAGCGGGGAGTGGAGATGGCTGGCTGGAGGTCTCGGCAAAATCGCAACCTCTGCCGGGAACTGGCCCCGGCGATTACCGCGTTATTCCAAGAATCAGGACGCTCTTTTGACGATCTAGAACTTATTTGTGTGGGGCTCGGCCCGGGGTCGTTCACAGCATTGCGTATCGGATTAGCAACGGCTAAGGGTATCGCTCTTGCGCGCGGGGTTCCTTTAGTAGGGGTTTCATCCTTGGCAGCGATGGTGTGGCAGAATCGGGAAGCAACACCGGAACTTCTCTGTCCAGTCATAGACGCACGACGAGGAGAGCTCTATGCTGCTTTGTTCCGCGCAAAGGAGAATGTGGCCCAGCAGATAGATGGGGAGTGGGTCCTGCCTCCAGCGCGCCTGGCCGAACGACTACTGCAGGATAGTGAGCCCGTGGCGGTGTTCGGTTCCATTTCTTCAACGGCTCAGACCGAACAGGTGAGAGCTGTTTTCAGTGGAGCACAATTCGTTATGATGGAACCGATGTTTCCCGACGCGATTGCCGTAGCCAAACTCGGTTGTGATCGCTTCGGAAAATCGGGGGCCGACACCCCGGCTTCCCTTCGCCCGATCTATGTTCGGATGTCGTACGCTGAGGAGCGCTTCGACATTGACCTCGGATTACGATGACCTTGCTTGGCTAAAGAGCGTAGAGATCGCTCCGATGACCGCTGGCGATCTCGATGAAGTGCTTTACGTTGAGCAAGAATCCTTTCCCTCAGCGTGGAGCCGAGCCTCGTATGAACGGGACTTGGCGAACCCTAACTCGCATTATTACTGCGCTCGTCTTCAAGGGAAGCTCGTCGGATATGTGGGGATGTGGATCATCCTCGATGAAGCGCATCTCACCACAATCGCAGTGCACTCTTCGTGCCGCCGCCGCGGACTCGGGTCGTATCTCGTGCATCTCGCTATCGATCTGGCACGTCGGAACCGAGCCAAGCGTATGACGCTCGAAGTCAGAGAAAAGAACATTCCGGCCATTGAGCTCTATCGTAAGTTGGGCTTTGTGAGAAAGGGATGCTTACGCAGATACTACGGCGATACTGGAGAGAATGGAATCGTTATGTGGAGAATTCTAGAAGTCGAAATGGGGGACAGTTGCTGAGGTTATGACATGAGCAGGAATGCTGTTTTATGGGTGGCGCCGGAAATTGAGTTTCGTCGTGATCTCAAGCTGTCCAGCCACAACCTCGACATCCCCCGTTCATCTCCCAGACACCTTTATGAACAATGCAGGCTGAGGCTCTCGCCCGTCGACCGAAGAAGCTTGAGGGTGCCAGCCCCTGTTGCTCGCGTCAAGCTCAACTCATATCTATCACCATGCGCGGCACAGGGGACACCACAGCAGGATGTCGAACAAGGCTGAAGGGAAGGAGGTGCAGGATGGATCGTCGCCCTTTGAGTATTACACATTCCTTCGAGCTTCGGAAGCTCTATCGATACCTTCGTGTCGTAGACGTCTGCGATGCACTGGATGGCATTGGCTACTTTGACTTGACCCTTATGTCCCCGGAAATCCGCCCGCTCTGGTCCGGGATGAAATTCTGGGGGGTCGCCTTCACGATTCGATGCGTGCCCGCCAATCGCCCTATGTGGAAGCTTCGGACAACCGAGGACATCGTCAGCGCGCACGGCATTTGGTTCAAAGAGATGGGGACGATCGAATACCAGGACCAGATTCAGCGTGGGCATATCATCGTGACGAATACCGGTGGAGCCCCCGAAGTCGGTTTTTGGGGCTCGGCCAACACGATGGCACTGACCGCTGCAGGCGCCGAGGGAATCGTCACTGATGGGTACGCGCGCGATACGGCTGAAATCGCTCTTCAGAAGACTCCAGTTTGTGCTCGAATGTGTGGCCGCACCATCATTCCCGGGCGCATCGAGGTCGTCGAAGTGCAGACGAATATCGGCTGCGGGGGGGTCCAAGTTCGACCTGGGGACATCATCGGATGCGATGACGACGGCTTAGTCGTAGTGCCGCTCGAGGTGGCAGAGGAAGTGGCCCGTCACGCGCGAGCAGTCCTCATCAGCGATATGCGAGAACGAAGCCGACTCTATAAGCGTCTTGGCAACGAACCCGACGAGACAGTCGATTACGAAGCAGTGGAAACCTATTATCGCCAGTTCGACTGAGAAGCTCTACTCGACGCTAGCTGTTTCGGCGAGAAAATAGGCGATGAATACCTGCTTAGTATCGCCTTCGGTAACTCCGCTGGGATGTCTCGGATGAGCTGTCCCGCCGGCGAGGCACGATGACGACGGAACGATTCGGGTCCTCTCCTTCGCTCCGAGTCGACACCGCGGGGTCTTCAGCTAGCGCAAGATGAACCACTCGGCGCTCGCGCGGAGTCAGAGCGCTCATCGTCACAGGCCGACCGCTTCGCTTTGCTCTCCTTGCCGCACTTATGGCCATTGTCTGAAGCGTTCGATCCCTTCGCGCTCGGTAGCCCTCTACGTCGAGGATAATGCGCCGTCTTTCCTCCTGCGGCATTTCTCGGTTTGACATCATCGCCACGAGCAACTGGAGCGAGGATAGCGTCTGTCCCCGCTTTCCTATCAGCAGTCCAATATCATCCTGACTGTTGATATTGATTGCAACCCCCTCGTCATCGTCGCGGACGATGGTCATCTTCGCTCGAATACCCATTAGGTCAATGATCTGTAAGCCGATATCGCGCGCTCTCTCTGCAAGTTTGGATGGCTCGATGATCGCCTGTTCCTCGGGAACCTCAGCCTGAATCGGCTCAGATTCCGGTTGAGGCTGTTCCTCCTCCGCTTGCTCATCAGCCGAAGTCAGCTCCCGCACTGTTACGCGGATTTTCGCCGCCGAGTAGCCAAGAATACCGAGAAGCCCTCGACTCTCCTCGGCCAGCACCTCTACCTCCACATCTTGGCGCTCTACGCCGAGTCTCTTCAGGGCGACATCAACAGCTTCATCGACGGTCCGACCCGTCTGTTCGATAGACTTCATTAGTTGCCTCCGCGATCCCCAACCCACTGAGGCGTTATACTTAACCTACTTACGCTTTTTCTTCTTTGGCCGCCTACTTACCTGCGTCAGCTTCTCTATCGCTGCCTCCGGCGGACCAGTCTGCATGCCGCCGTCATCCGTAGGCTCACTTCCCACGGATTCAACTTGAGCACGCGATCGTATTATAAGGAACTGATGTCCCGTCATGAGGATATTCTGTAGGAACCAATATAGAATGAAGGCGGCGGGAAGCCCCTTCAATATGAGGACCAACAGCACCGGCATCATATATGCCATCAACTTCTGCTGCTGTTCTTGCTCCGGAGTGGCCGCTGGCGTGGCGATCAGCTTCTGCGAGAAGTACATGCTCACCCCATAAAGTAGCAGAAGCGGTCCTGGGAGAAGCATGTCGCCAAATTGAAGTACATCTGGATTGGCGAGATTATCGATATATAGAAAATGGACATCTTCAAACCGAAAGACGAAATATCGGATCCCGTAGTACACCCAAATCAGGATCGGCATTTGGATGAGCATCGGGAGGCAGCTAGACAGAGGGTTGATCTTTGCTTCCTTGAACAACTCCATCTGTGCCCGCGCAAGCTGCTGCTTGTCTTCCTTATACTTCTCCTGGAGCTTCTTGATCTCAGGTTGCAGTCTTTGCATTGCCTGCATACTGCGAAACTGGGCCGCGGACAGCGGCGTTGTAATCAGCTTCGCTAAGGCTGCGATCAACACGATGGCAATTACATAGCTCGCGTTTCGATCTGCACCACCAGCCAGCTGCACTAGAAACTCGAAGATATGATAGGAAAGTTTCTCCCTATAGTACTTGTCGAGCCGTTGATACGCCGCATGCCGCATATCGACGGCTTCCCATGATCCTGGCACTTCGCTCGCTACGGGAGGCGTACGGAGTAATACCCGACTTCCTACCTGAAAGTTCGCTGCTCTTTCTAGCGCCTTTATTGCTTTCTGTTGCTGGAGTTTTACGATCTCCTCGGCCTCAACGCGCTGTTGCGGCGATGTCTCGGGATCTACTGTCCGCTGGCGAGATTCCTCGGCCACATATTCCGCGACCTGGGAGATTCTAAATAGAGCGACCGAACCATACTCCGTCTGTGCCGCCTCGGCGTACAGCCGCTCCGCATCGGGGTAATCCCCACGCCGTTCCCAACAGTACCCGATGAGCAGCCGCTTACGATTCAACTCCGCCCGGAGCGCATTGTCTTTTGTTCCATCAAGGCGCGCAACCTCTTCTTGAAGCGACTTGAGCTTCACATCGATTTGGGAAACGGGGATTCGATCCAGCTCCTCAAACTGATCGCGGATCGCATACAGACGATCGACTGCAAGCGGCACTCCACTTCCACCGAAACAGCCTACCAGCAGGGGACAAAGGAGTACAATTACAGCCAGGCGAACACCCTTCATCCGCCGCGCTCCTCTTCCCCCTCATTCACCCACGGCCCGGGATCATACCCCCCCTGAGAAAACGGATTGCAGCGGAGGACGCGCCAAGCTGCCAAGGAAGTCCCTTTGATTAGACCACAGTGCATGATGGCTTGAACCCCATATTCCGAACACGAAGGGTAGAAGCGACAAGTAGCAGGCTTAAGCCCGCTGATGAAACGCTGATAGAACCGCAGTAAAGCCACGCCCACGCGTGCTCCAATACCCATGATTGGTGTCGTTTCTTTGATGCTCATCTGGCTATGTCCGCTTTTGCCTCAAGAATCCCAGCATTCCGGAACATCTGGGCTAGGGCGCAAAGGCGAGTCTTGTATGTCGTCGACAGTGCATTTCGGCGGGCCACAAGAACCACATCCCACGGCTCCTGCACCTCTCTGAGAAGCACGCGGCTCGCCTCCCTCAAGGTGCGGCGGACTCGGTTTCTTTCGATCGCCGTTCGGAAGCGCCGTCCGGCAACCACTGCCAACCGCGGTCCCGGAGCTACCGGCCCTCCACCCGCTCGCTCTCGCGCGTGGAGCACGGCATCTGGGGAATAGTAGCGCCGGCCCTCGCCGAATACCCGCCGCAGGTCTTTCTGGCTTCGCAGGCGCTCCATGGTGGTCCTATCTCGAAGGACCAACTGCCAACCGTACGCGCCCTTTCAGCCGCCGCCGTCGTAGGATGTTCCTTCCCGCTTTGGTATGCATTCGGCTGCGAAAGCCGTGCGTTCGCACGCGCTTTCTTCGTTTCGGTTGATATGTCCGCTTCACTTTGGGCGCTCCCGCCGAAAGTCGGCGACGCAACACATGAGATACCTCTCGAGAGTCGCGTCGCTCTTCATTCTCGCTAGGAAGTGAATGCGGCCCGGCCGACCGGCGGCCCAGGCCACATGCTCAAGGCGATTATAACACAGGCAATATCGATGGGCAAGGGCAACTCGTAAACATAAACAGATGGAGCGCCACAGCGATCCTACCCCATGATCAGAAACGTGCGACACTGTGCGTCAGAAAAAACGTAGGGGCTGATCCTGAGCCAGGTCATAGCGGCCGTAAGCGTGAGCGACTGATAGGAAAAGCGATTGAGGGTGAAAACCCAGGTGCTGGTTGGGTTTTCGCGGGGCAACCAAAGCCGTTTCTCCATCTGCTTCTTTCTCAGCGGTCCCGACGGCATCATCGCCAGTGCCGAATTCGCAGGAAAGAAAAACGTTTCTTTCTCACACGAGCGACAGTCTTAGCTGCGCCATAACGCCCTCGACTTGCTGCCTTTTCTCGCTACTAGTTATTCCCAAACCCCGCCTTTGCAATTACTTTTCACCCAATGGAAACTTCGTTCATCTTGCAGCTACCGTATTCTTCGGCTGGTGCTGTGTGTTTGCGTCTATGATTTCGGACACGGTCTTCCCGAGGAGCGAGTATGTTATCGGCTTCGTGAGCAACCCGTTTGCGCCGTGATCCTCAGGGACATCCGCTCCGCTTACGAGGATGATCGGAATATCCCTTGTCGAGCGTTGCGCCCGAAGCCTTCGCACGAGGTCCAGCCCAGCCGATTCGGTTTCCATACGGACGTCAAGCAGGACCAAATCGGGTCGCTTATTATTGATTGCCTCCAGGCCCTCCTCGGCAGAGAAGGCCGACCAGACATCATAACCCTCTTGCTCCAATGTTGCCGATACGACGAACGTAAAGTCAGGATCGTCGTCGACGACGAGGACGGTTTGCGCCCCTATTGGCAGGCCGCGTTCGGTCGCCTTGAGGGTGGTCTCCTCCACGGGAAGCCTGACGGCCGGGCGGAGATGAATCCACCAGTAGACGACCCCCACGAAGCCGGCTCCGCCGATGGTATTTCCTATGGTGACGGGAAGAAGATTACGCCAGATGAAGTGGCCCCAGGTAAGATTCGGCAGGGATTCCAATTGGCCGGAGAAGGCCGCATGGGATTTAATGAAGAGACCCAGGGGTATGAAGTACATGTTCGCGACACAGTGTTCGAAACCAGAGGCGACGAAGGCGGTTATCGGAAACACAATGGCAAGAATGCGATCTGTCGTCGTCTGCGCGCTGAAGCAAAGCCAAATCGCCAGACAGACAAGCACATTGCAGTACACACCGAGGAGGAGGGCAGGCCAAAAATCTAGCCCACACTTGGCGTTTGCGATGGCGACGGCCGTTTTGCCGACGGCCCCTCCGGCGAAGGCGTATTGTCCGCTGAAGTACAGTGACAGGGCCGTGAGGATTGATCCCAGGAAGTTGCCAGCGTAGACAACAGCCCAGTTGCGAAGCAGACTTCGGGCGGGAATCTTGCCGCTGGCATAAGCCATTACGATCAGGTTATTTCCAGTGTAGAGCTCCGCACCGGCCACCACGACGAGGATCAGTCCAAGCGAGAATGCCAGGCCCCCGAGGAGTTTCGTGAGTCCAAAGCCGACAACTCGCTCGGTTCCTGTAATGACAATTGTGAAGAACTCCGCGCCCAGCCCGATGAATGCCCCGGCCAGGACGGCTAGCAGCAGCACTTTCTCGAACGGCATTTCTGCCTTGCGGACGCCAAGGTTCTCGGCTCGGACGGCCATCTCTGCCGGCATCCACGCGTCCATTCTTATAACGCTCTTCTGCTCGATCATGTCGGACACGGATGATTCTCCAATATTTATGGCAGCGCGTCTTCGCAGCCTCTAGGCGATAGACGAATGTGACATCGCCGGTAGCGCAGGGGACCGTTCAGCGACTGGGCGAGACATTTGAGCCGCAGGGACCGCTCGAGGAAGATAGACCGCAAAGGTTGAACCTTCACCTTCTCTCGAGCGAATCGAGAGATGTCCGCCGTATTTCTCAGTGATGCGCTTGACGATCGAAAGACCTAAGCCGGTACCGGTTATGTCGCGGGTGGCCGAGGTCTTGATCCGATGGAATTCCTTACCCAACTCGGGTATCGCATCGGCGGCTATTCCGAGCCCGGTATCCTCGACTGACAACTTCACTTTTCCATCGACTTGATCGATGGCGACCTCTATAGATCCGCCCGGCCTGTTGTACTTGATCGCGTTGCTTACCAAGTTCGTGATGATCTGCTGGACTTCCGCAGGATCGGCCAACACGCAGAGAGGATGAGAACCGGCATCCAAATGCAGCCGGATGTGATGAGCGCTGGCCTCTGCTGCAAAGAGATCCAACGCCTCTTCTACCTGCTCGCGCAAAGGCACCAATTGCGCATCCCGCTTGGGCCCCGCTTTCTCCAGTCGAGACATTAGGAGCAAGTCGTCCACCAGTTGGAGCAGGGCGTCTGTGCGCATCCGCATCCGCTCGAGCATCTGATGTTCCTTTTGCTCATCGGATGCAGTCAGCCCTTGCAGCATCACGTCGAGGTATCCCCGAATCGCCCCCAGCGGCGCTCGCAGTTCATGGGTGACTATGCGCACGAATTCGACGTCTGATCGCTCGTCGTGCTTGAGGGAGGTCACATCTTGCATGGCGACGACCAAGCCGACTTCCCCCTTGTTCTCGTCGTGAAGCAGAGTGATCGTGACGAGGATCACTACTGAGCTCTCCCCTATCTCGACGTTCAGCTCGCGCGTCACATGCTTGTGTTCGCCACCATTCAGACATCCATGGATCAGCGTCTGTAACTCGCCGCCTCGGAGATGATCCTCAATATGGCTTCCCAGCGGCAGCTCGCGAACGCCCAAGAGACGCCGGGCGGCGAGATTTGCGAAGGCAATCTTGCCTTGCGCGTCGATCAAAAGCAGCCCGTCGTCCATGATGGTGATCGCTTTTTGCAACGAGTCCACGTCCTGCAGGCCGATTCTCGCTCTGAAGGCGGCCGTATGGTCGTCTGTGCTGGAGGGCGTGTCGGACGCGAAGGACCTTCGCATAGGAATATCCTGGCATCCATGACTTTGCGCTGTTGCAGTATCCCAAGCGTCTCCGATCACTGTGCAAAGTTTGTCTTTCATAGCGACACCTTCTCTCGCATCGTTCATCCGAATGCCGTGCTCGTCGCGTCTACACGTCGTATTCTTACTGGACCAGCTGTTGTGCAAGCAGCTTCTTGACTTTGCTGCAAAGCTGCACTGGACTCACAGGCTTCTCTATGAAATCTTCGACCGGAAGATACTCGCGTGGGCCGAAAACATCGTCGCTGTCGTCTGGATCGATCCTCAGGGGAGCTCGGTCGTTGATCGCCGTAACCATGAGTATCGGTATGCGCCGCAGGCGCTCGTCTCGGTCCTTTCGGAGTTCCCAGACGAAGTGGAAGCCTTCTGTGCCAGTCGGCATCATAACGTCGAGGACGATAAGGTCTGGTTTCTCACTCCGAACGTACGCCAGACCTTCTTCCTTGCTCCCAGCAACAATCACTCGATAACCTTCGGATTCGAGGGCAACCCGCGCGACCTCTACAAAGTCAACATCATCGTCCACAACAAGAACCGTCATATTTTCTCTCCTGCCCCATGTCCTATCCCTTGCCAAGCAGCCATCCACTGCCGATCCGAAAAACGGATGATTGGATGTCGCCATGCGTATGGCCGCTGCCAGCTCCTCTCCGGCGTCTTCGGTGCGCAGATAGCCGCATGCTCCGCTGCTTATGGCGTAAGCGACGTCCTCGCGTTCGCTTCCCGTACCGATTGCGATTACCCGGGGCCGCCACTCCTTATCCGAAACGGCATCGACGACGGCCTGCATCTCGCTCGTCATAAGCCCCACATCGACGACGATTGCCTGCGGACGCGAAGCTCTCACGAGGAGCCCAGCATCCTGAGGTCCGTTTGCCTCGGCCACAACCCTGAAATCCGGTTCAGCCTCAAGAATCGTCCGAAGGCTTTGGCGGACGACCGCGTGCTGCTCGACCAGCAGAACGGTCGTTTTGTGGCTCTTCTCAATTGCCAATTCAGGCTTTTGTCTGCTCGATACCGGCATCATCGGTCACGCCTTCGTTTCACCCCAGCTCATCTTCATCGGTATGGTACCGTTGTCCGGCCAGTATCAAAATTGTGGAGTACCACACTGTGGTGAACCACAGGTTTCGGCCCTTCGACGCGCGAAAAGCCCCGCCATGATTGACGGGGCCCACAGTCTCGAGGATTGAGTTTTCGTGTGGCTGCTTATTCTTCCATAGGTACAATCCCGAGGCGGAGCGCATATCGAACCAGGCTTGCCTGGTCGCTCACGCCCAACTTCCTCATCATGCTCGCTCGATGGACCTCGACTGTTCTGACGGCGATGCCAAGCAGTTTGGCGATGAGCTTGTTGGGCTTCCCTTCGGCCACCAGCTGAAGCACTTCTCGCTCCCTCGGGGTGAGCAGATGGTACTGATCGGCCTTCGTACATCCACCGGTCTTCGCTCGTTTCAGGTGTTCTGCAATGAGCTCTCGATCGACACTCGCGGTGAGGAATGGATGCGAGCGGCTCCCCTCGCGAAGCGCCGCCACAAGCTCAGTATCTGCGTCTTGTTTTCGCACGTAGCCGACGGCGCCGGCCTGCAGTGCGTGAATGATGTGTTCGATGTCAGCATACATGCTGAGAACGACGACCCGCGGTGGCGATGGCAGCGTGCAGATCTGGCGGGTCGCCTCTATCCCATTGAGTATCGGCATCGCGATATCCATCACGACCGCGTCGGGATGCCGTTGCTGCGCGAGCGCCACCGCTTCCCGGCCGTCGTCCACTTCGCCAATGACCGACATGTCCGGCTCTGCGTCGAGTACGGCTCGCAGTCCACGGCGCACGACTGCATGGTCGTCCGCGAGGATGATTCTCATGGCTCTTGCCCATCCGCAGAACGAGGGGTTCGGACTTTGATCGTCGTACCACTACCGGGACGCGATTCGATGCGAAAGGTCCCGCCGAGGTCCTGGGCTCGCCTCTCCATTCCGAGTAAGCCGAGACCGCGCGTCGAGCCATCGGCGTCGAGCACCAATGACATATCGAATCCTTGGCCATCGTCTTTTATGACGAGGCTGATATGGTCGCTCGTCTGCGCCAGGCGGATGGTGATGCTCTCTGCTCCGCTGTGTTTGCCCGCGTTCGTCAGGGATTCCTGACAGATGCGATAGAGCGCCGTCTCGACGGAGTACGGCAGACGTTCCTCGATGGGATCGGCAACAACGGCCACCGGTATGCCCGTTCGGCGCTCGAACTCACGGGCATAGGCATTGACGGCGGGAACCAGCCCGAGAGTATCCAATGCCGGCGGCCGCAAATCGAAGGCCAAGGCCCGAAGCTCCTCAAGGCTATCTTCCACCAGTCTCTTCGCTTTCGCAATCGCCTCCGCGGCCGTCTCGGGCTGTGTCTCCACATGGTGGGCCGCCGAACTCAGATCGAGTTTGATGGCCGTCAAGGCTTGACCAATCCCATCGTGGAGCTCTCGTGCGATCCGCTCCCGCTCAGCTTCTTGGGCGCACGCGACACGCGCCGAAAGCGCCTCAAGCCGTCTGCTGCGCTGTTCCATTCCCCTAAGCAGCGTCGCCTTCTTCACCATCTCGCGAAACGCGCTTTCGATCTGCGCCACCTCATCCTTCCCCGTAACCTTCCCCTCCAGTGCCGGTGATTCTCCCGCCGTCAGTGCTTCCATCTGCACCTGCAGCCGTCTCAATGGGATCGTTACTGAGAGCGACAGCGCGAGCGCGAGGATCAATCCAAGGATAAATACCGCGATAATAACGATCAACGTCACCTGGCGCGTCCTGGCGACTTGCCCTTCGGCGACGCTCCGCGCGCGCTCCGCCTTCTCCTGCGCCTGCTGGACGAGCTCGTCCAGGGCCGTTATGGCAGCGGCCGCCTTGCCTTTCAGAGCACGATCCGCGGTTTCTGCGCCCTGGCTTTCTCGGATCGAAATATTCTCTTCGAATGTTGCTCGTAGGTCATCAACCGCCGTAACGGCTCGCTCAATCGCCTCTTGCTCCTGTCCCTCCGCCATCGATCTGAGCAGCCGAGCTTGAGCTTCGCTCGCCTGATGGCTACGGGTACGCGCCAGCTCCAAGTACTCGATGTCCCCTCGCAGAAGGTAATTCTTCTGGGCCCTCACCTCATCCAACAAGAGGCCCTTCAATTGTAGCCCGATGAGAGCTTGGTCCGTATAGGCGTCAAGGGCGGTCTCGTAGAGGACGTGCGTTCTGTAAAGGCCTCTCAACGCGAAGAGCCCGGCCAGGCCGAGACAGACGACTACAATCAGGAACCCGACGATCAATCTCGTGCTAATGCTTAGCCGCATGGATGTTGTGACCCGTGACTACCTGCTCATTTCCGATTTTCGACAATGGGACATTTCTTAGTCGCATGGTAGGCGGCGCAACCGCCGCTGTCAATATTTCGCACGACCGATGTATCTGCACAGCGATTCTGTCACATAGAGAATGCACAGCGAAAATGTCCTATTAGCTGAGACGTGCAGTAATAGAGCTAGATGAAAAACAAGGGGCTGTACGTGAGTCAGAAGGATGACCTGGCCCCGAAGAAGTGGACACATCGTTATGCAGCCTTGACAGTGGACAGCCGCTCGAACTCGACCGGGGCACGGTACCCCAGAGATGAGTGCAACCGCTGTCGGTTGTAGAAGACTTC
>Ga0180438_10004239_pt1 | contig 20805 bp, 33 predicted proteins | sample SS_ome_12_FD_132455 | JGI IMG/M metagenome (GOLD analysis project Ga0180438, IMG submission 132455) | Hypersaline lake sediment archaeal communities from the Salton Sea, California, USA - SS_3_D_2 metaG | ecosystem: Environmental > Aquatic > Non-marine Saline and Alkaline > Hypersaline >... | reverse complement strand
TTTTAATTGTGCCATTGTGCGGCGTATATCTGGCAGCATTAAACAACAGATTTGTAATAGTTTCTTCAATCAGGACCGGCTCACCATAAACTTCGTCGATTCCGGCCTCTATATTATAGTCAATTGTAATACCTTTTCTTTCCGCCCTGTTTTGAACCGCGGCAAGGGTATTGAAAATAACTTTCTTGAGCGAAAAACCGGTCATTTCAAGCTCCCCAGTCATTTTCATCCTTGTAAGCTTCAGTAAAGCGGTTATAAACGCCATGCATTTGCCCGCTCTGCGATAAGCCCTCTCCACCAAATCCGTTTGCTTTTCATTCAGCGGCCCTACCATCTGGGTATCGACGATGTTAATACAGCTCTGAATCGCTGCCAGATGGCCTTTAATATCGTGAGTAAGCCGGAGAACGTATTCATTCTTTAAATAGTCTTTTTCTCGAAGCTGCATATTGGCCTCTTCGTACCACTGCTGCTGTTTGCTCAACTGTCGTGAAATCGAAGCCGTCATATACACCACCAGATACAGAGTGGTTGAGAAAACCAGAAAAGTACCAAGCACAAACAATCCGTTGCGATATAAATTGTTGCTGATAAAACCTTCCAATGCGTAATGCCGAATAAACCCAAGATACTCAAGAAATACTACAAAGCCAAAAAAGAAAATCGCAAGGGTGGCCTGTAGATAACTTTGCCGAGTTGACAGAAAAATGCTTGCGATAATCATATGAAAAACAAAGTATAAAAAAAACGGGTTTTCAATCCCGCCTGAGTAGTGCAATATAACCGTTAAAACAAAAAGATCGGCGGAAACCTGAAATGTGATTATTCGCCTGATTGCCGTATGTGAAGGGCTTTTACCGCCAAAAGTAAAATGCCGAAGAAAAAGAAACAATAGAAAATTATACAAAACAAGTACGCAGGCCATTGCATAGAGTTTCATAACAGGCAAAGATATACGCAATACCTCACTGGAAACAAAGACCGCAATGGCCAATACCGATATTGCCGCCCATCTTAATCTGACGAGCCAATATGCCCTTTTAACTAGATTTGTATCCTGAAGAAGTGTTTCCATATTGTTACAACTCGTATAGAAGGCCTTTTACTTTCTTCAGAAGAACCTCTGGCTTTACAGGTTTATCTAAAAAATCCTCCACAGGCAGCCACGTCTCATCTCCTGCAGCCGACTTAAAATCAATGCCTGTTTTTTCCCTTACCGCCGTTACCATCAGGATTGGGATATGTTTGTATTTGGCATCTTGCTTTAATTCTCTGGAGAGCACAAAACCATCCCTGCCGCCGTTCATTATAACGTCCAGAATTATCAGGTCCAGCTTGGTTGTTTTTAACTGCTCCATTCCATCTTCTTTGTCTTTGGCGGTATATACAGTATAGCCTTCAGTTTCCAGAACCACTTTCATTGCCTCGGTAATATCCGGGTCATCGTCCACGATTAAAATTCTTGCCTGTCCCATCTTTTCTCCTCAAATAATATTTATATCTCATTTACATTTAACTGCATCTACTCTACACATAGTTTACAAAAATACATACACTATTCTGATTATAAAGACAATACGGTTGAATACTTGAACAGCTAAAAGTTATCGTACACCCCTTTAAATTTACGCTATCGGTACCAAAAACGCAGTTTTGCATAGGTTTTGGGATAGGTTCTAAAACTTTATATTGACTTGCCTCATTACTGCCCTAAACTAAACGTCTTGACCTCACCTGTATTTTCGCAGAAAATCTTTGAGCATTCTGTTTTGTTAACAATCGCGTAAACCAAACTTTCAAACCAAAAGAAAGACCAATCAACGAACCACAGTTTATCATCTTTAAAACCTTACCACAACTTTAAATCCTTTCTTATACCAATCTCGTTTAATAATTGCGCTTTAATGCACCATAAGCGGCTTACTGATAATTAATTACAAAAACTAAACGCGCAACTTATTACCCTAAAGGGTATTTCACGTTGTTTGCGGCACAACTTAAAACAATGGCCCCGACATAAACCTCAACTACCACTTGCGCACAAAAAAGACCCGGATTTATCTCCAGGTCTTAATAGCGGGGGCAGGATTCGAACCTGCGACCTCCGGGTTATGGGCCCGACGAGCTACCAGACTGCTCTACCCCGCGATTAGTCATTCTAATATACTATTATAAAACCCTCACTATTGTCAAGAAAACAAACCGCAAATCAGAAACTCGCTTTGATTCTGGCAGCGATTTCTTCCATCTTGCCCTCCTCATATTTGTAGCTGGGCCAATGCGCAAATACCCCGTCACCATCGTTCCTCGGAATTATATGCCAGTGCAAATGCTCGACAAGCTGACCTGCCGCACGCCCATTGTTGCATAGAATGTTGTAACCATCACACTCCATACCCCTAGACACTGCCGACGCTACTATACCAAGTCCGACTGCAATTTTCTCCAGAATCACAGGTGCACATTCGTCAAGACGACAAAAATGACACCTGGGTATCAGCAATGTATGACCATCGCTCACCGGCCCTGTATCCAGAAACGCAAGTACATCTTCATCCTCGTAAATCCTGGTAACTGGAACCTCGCCGGCTGCTATTTTGCAGAAAATACAATCACTGTTTTCCATTATACAAAAATCCCAAAGCTGACACCGGAGTCAAAAATCCAATTTCCAAGCCACAACCGTAAGGTAGCCGACAAAAACAAGCATCTTGTTCAGTATTTCACACTTTTAACCCAGGCATCTAAACTATAAACTTAAACCAGAGCACGGAATTACTGTTGCTCGGATTCCTCCTGTTTTGAGCTTGTATCATCAACTGCCTCTTCCTGTTGTTCCGGCTTTTCGGTTTCTTCGACAGCTTTACTCTCCTTTGAAGCTACCTCTTGTTTTTCTTCACCGGAATGCTCGGAAACCTTCTCCGCCCTTGAGCTTTCTTCTACAGCTTCATCCTGCCCTATTAACTGAAGCAGAACCAGCCTGCTGCCATCGCCAACCCTGCTCTTCGAAAGCCGAATAATTCTGGTGTACCCGCCGGCCCTTTCAAGATAACGAGGCCCAAGCTCGCTGAAAAGCTTGCCGATTATACTAACTTCCTTTACCATCCTGTCGTCTTGCTCTTCGAGTATGTCACGGTCACCAAGAATCTTAATTGCTCGTCTCCGAGCGCTCAATGTCCCCTTCTTGCCGAGACTTATAAGTTTTTCTATGAAACTGCGAACCTCGCCCGCCTTTTCCGGCGTGCTGGATATCGTCTCATTCTCTATCAGCGACGAGGTCATATTCCTTATCATAGCCTTGCGATGTTCCGAAGTCCTGTTCAAATGACGCTTCCCTTTTCTGTGACGCATATCTCTGGTCCTCTCATCCCTTCTTAAGCCGACACTGCCAATCCTCTCTAACTCTGAAAATCAACTCTGACTTCCTAATAAAAGCCCCATATCGGCAAGTTTTCTCTTTATCTCACGCAAACTCGTTTTACCAAAGCTTCTGACCTTTAAAAGGTCAGACTCTGTCATAGAAACCAACTCACCCACCGTAGCAACCTTCGCATCCTCCAGACAGTTCATTACCCGAACAGAAAGCTCCAGCTCCTGTATTGGAATATTCATTTTCCGCTCCAGCTCTTCATCAACACCCTCTTCTTCAGTTATTTCTTCATCTACCTCACCTGCAAGAGTCTCTTCTCCAAGCTCAAAGTACTGAACGAAAGGATTAATATGTTTTCTTAAAAGCTTGGCTGCCTCGACAAGCGCCATCTCAGGAGTTACGCTGCCGTTCGTCCATATCTCCATGATTAACCGGTCGTAAGTCGTACGTTGACCAACTCGCGCATTCTCAGTGCTGTAGCGAACTCTTGTAACCGGTGAATAAACGGTATCAAGCAGAATCCTGCCTATCTCCTGGTCATGTTTCTTCGTTGCCGAAATCCGCTCCTTTGCCGCACGGTAGCCGCGACCGTTCTCAACTACCATCTCCATCTCAAATTCTACATCTTCGGTTAGCGTCGCAAGCCTTATCTCTTTGTCTAAAATCTCTATAGAAGGGTCAGCCTCTATATCACCAGCCGTTATCACACCTGACTTATCAGCACGGACTGTCATACTCTTAGCCTCTTCACTGTTGAGCCGAACCACAAGATTCTTCACGTTGAGAATTATCTCGGTAACATCTTCCATAACTCCCTTGATGGAGCTGTATTCATGTTCCACACCTGATATCTTGACGCTGGTTACCGCACTGCCTTCCAGAGACGAAAGCAATACACGCCTCAGGCTGTTCCCGACAGTCGTACCAAACCCACGCTCAAAAAGCTCAATGTAGAACTTCCCGTACTTACCGCTCGATACCCTCTTGTCCTGCTTAACCATTGAGGGTAATTCAAAACCTCGCCACGTAATTCGCATTCTATCCTCCTATGCTAAAAACCGTAGCTTATCAACATTATCATTCCTTAATTTATCTGGCATCCTGAAGACTATCTGGAACAAAACTCCACCACCAATTCTTCCTCTACAGGTATTTGAACATCCTCTCTGGATGGTAACGATACTATGCTCGCCTGCGGCTTAACGCGGTCGAGTTGAAGCCAGTTTTGTGCTGCAAAATCTGCATTACTCTCTATCTGTTTTTTGACAAACTTCTGAGTTTTTACCGAATCCTTGATGGTTATCTTATCGCCCACATCAACTGTATAACTCGCTATATCAACCTTCCGGCCGTTTACGCAAATATGACCGTGATTTATCATCTGGCGCCCGGCCTTTCGCGAAGAAGCAAAATTGAGCTTATAAATCACATTGTCCAAACGTCTTTCAAGAAGCTGCAGCAACGTCTGACCCGTATCTCCTTTCATCCGTTTAGCCTTGTGAAAAACTATCATAAACTGTTTGTCGTCCATCCCATAATACCTGCGCACCTTCTGCTTCTCACGAAGTCGCACACCATATTCGCTCAGCCTAGGCCTTCGCCAGCCATGCATACCGGGTATCACATTCCGCTGCCTCCGCTCAATCTGGCACTTTGCCGTTTCGCATTTGACACCCTTGAGCATAAGTTTCACACCCTCTCGCCGACAAAGCCTGCACGATGGACCAACATAACGTCCCATACTCGTTTATCTCCAATAAACCAATTTATACACGTCTTCGCTTTCGAGGCCTACAGCCATTATGCGGCAGGGGGGTAACGTCCTCGATTGATGAAATCCTAAGTCCCGCACCTTCCAACGCTGCAATCGCAGCCTCACGTCCCGAACCGGGGCCTTTGACACGAATGTCCACTTCACGGACTCCATTGCGCTTCGCTTCGCCGGCAAGACGTTTCGCTGCCTGCTGAGCCGCAAACGGCATCGACTTGCGAGAGCCCTTAAACCCGACCTTGCCGGACGAGCTTGTGCAAATCGTATTACCGTCTGAATCCGTGACCGTAAGTAATGTGTTGTTAAACGTCGCCTTTATATGAGCGATTCCTTTGACAACATTTCTTCTTATGTTTCTCTTGGCTTTTGCCATTTCTAAAACATTCCTTCAAATAAAAACATTAAACTTACATAGTGCTCACAATCAAAACCTGTCCATCTGTGGCGCGATTTCTCATTTGCTGCCGAATAAGCAATCTTAAAACAATATCTCGCCTCGCCTGTAGCGGGGCGCAGCTGGCGGGAAGAGTGTAAAAATATCCTGCCTTACCTCATCCCTTTTACGCTCTTTTTACCCGTCACCGTTTTCCTCGGACCTTTACACGTCCGAGCATTACTTTGAGTCTGCTGACCATGTACCGGAAGACCCCTTCGATGGCGAAGTCCCCTGTAACAAACTATATCTTTCAAACGCCCTATATTCTGCGAAACCTGACGGCGAAGCTGGCCTCCAACTATGTAATTGCTATCAATTAACTGAGTTATCCTGCTCAGCTCCTCTTCAGAAAGCTCACCGGCTTTTTTATGCCTCTCAATCTTGCCCTCTTTGAGAATCTCTTCTGAAGTATGTCTCCCTATACCGTAAATATAGGTCAGACCTATCCATATCGACTTACCATCCGGAACGTCAAAACCGACTATTCGAGCCATTCTTTCTCCTCTTTATAGCACTCACACTTAAAATCTCCCGTTTCTCCGCCTGCCAACCTGCAGAGAAGGGCTCCAGCACAAACTCCGGAACAACTATCCGGACGCTGATCCCGAAATTTTAACCCTGACGCTGCTTATGCCTCGGATTCGTACATATTACACGAACCACTCCTTTGCGACGAATCAGCTTACAATTCTCACAAATCCGCTTAACAGAGCTCCTGACTTTCATTCTTCAACCTGCCTTCTGACTTATGCTTATACTAAAATAACTATTCTCGTAATACTATCCTGCCTCTATTTAAATCATAAGGTGACATCTCGACAATGACCGTATCACCGGCCAGAATTCGGATGAAATGCATCCGCATCTTACCCGAAACATGGGCCAGTACCTTATGACCATTCTCAAGCTCCACCCGAAACCGTGCATTGGGCAGAGTTTTGAGTACCGTGGCTTTAAGTCTTATTGCTTCCTTCTTTACCATACACTTGCGTCTCAACATATATACATCAATCAAACCCTCTGCTGCTCCCTCTGCGTAAGCACCTCACAACCATCGCTCGTTACTGCTATCGTATGCTCAAAATGTGCCGAGCACTTGTTGTCTTTAGTAACTACTGTCCAGCCGTCATCTAACGTACGAGTACCAGCCGAACCGGAATTAATCATCGGCTCTATCGCCAGAACCATCCCTTCGGCAAGCAATATATCGTTCCTGACCAACTCATCATCTACAAAATTGGGAACCCGCGGCTCTTCATGCATCTTAGTCCCGATACCGTGCCCGGCAAATTCCCGAACCACTGAAAAACCGGCATCTTCAGCATATTTTTGCATCTCACCGGCAATCTCGCTCCATTTCACTCCCGGAGCCGCTCGCTCAATTGCCATCTCAAGCACCTGACGTGTTACCTCCATCAATCGCCGCTTTGCTGCCGATACATCTCCAATCGGCACACTCACAGCCGAATCTCCGCAATAACCATTCAGGCGAACTCCAAAATCAATGCTGAGGACATCTCCATCATTCAGGACAGCTTGCTCAGAGGGTATCCCGTGAACTATCTGCTCGTTCACCGATGCACAAATCGCACCTGGAAAAGGGCGACCAGCCTGCGGACTGCGAACTCCTTTGAATAATGCCTCGGCTCCTGCCTGGGCGATCATCTCGCTCGCTGTCTTGTCCAGTTGGGCCGTGGCAACACCAGGTTCAGCAATCTCTGTCAATTTTGAAAGAACATCTGCAACTATTTTACCTGCCCGACGCATCAATTCAACTTCTCTACGACTCTTCAGTGTGATTGCCATTTACTCTAATCCCCAATCACGCTCGCCGATGCGCCGATGCATCTACAATGTCAAGCCTCTCAAATAAATGCACGCATACTTCATCTACATCTTTGTCGGCCTCTACATCATATATTATACCTTTCTTTCGATAATAATCCGATACCGGCTCGGTTATACGATGGTATGTTTCAAGACGCTTCTTTACCACTTCCAGCTCGTCATCCGGCCTTTGTATCAGCTCTGTCCCGTCGTTGTCACACAAACCATCCGCTTTCGGCGGAAGGTTCGTTAAATGATAAACAGCTCCGCATTTCGGGCAGCTTCTTCTGCCTGTCATCCTCGAAAATACAACCTCATCTGTAATTACTAAATTCAAAGCTGCGTCAATATCCTGCTTCTCAGCCGCCAATAACTCGTCCAATTCCACCGCCTGGCTAACTGTCCTCGGGAAACCATCCAGAACGTAACCGGATGACGATGACTCTCTTACGGCACCGGCCATCATCTTGACTATTAATGCATCCGGAACAAGTGCTCCGGAATCCATATACTCTTGCGCCTCTCTGCCAAGCTCGCTATCTGCGCTTCTTTCCTTACGCAATATATCACCGCTCGACAAATGAGATACTCCATATCTCGCCGATATCTTCTTGCAGTACGTCCCTTTCCCTGCTCCGGGGGCGCCAAGTAACACTATCCTCATCAGCGAACCCCCTTTATTCTGCCTGTCTTGCTGAAACCATCATAGCTGCGCATCAATAAGCTGGCTTCCACCTTCTGCACAAGGTCAAGAGAAACACTCACTACAATAAGCAAACCCGTCCCACCCAGGAACGTAGCTACTCGCCAGCCAATCCCGAGCGATATATTGACCAACGTCGGGACCACTGCGATTATTGCCAGAAAAATAGCCCCGTAATAAGTAATTCTCGTCATTACGCTCTCGAGATATTCAGCCGTCCGACGACCGGGACGCAGCCCAGGCACAAAACTACCCGAATCACGCAGGTTCTTGGCCATGTCCTTCGGCTGAAACTGAACCGTCGTCCAGAAATAAGCAAACAAAAATATCAATACCATATAAATTACATTATAAACGTACGCCCCGGGATTCAGCGCAGACTGCACCTCAATCATAAAACCTGACTCCTGCAGTGCGGGAATACGCCGCAGTTGGCCGATAAGTATCGGAAGAAACATCATAAAGCTCGATGCAAAAATAATCGGCATCACACCGCCATGATTGACTCGAAGAGGAAGATAATGTCTTTGTCCGCCGTACATCTTTCTGCCTCGCATCTGCTTCGCCTGCTGAATCGGTATCCTCCTCTGACCCTGAGTTATAAGAATCGCACCAGCAACTACGCTTACAAAAGATGCTATAAGGATTAAAATCCTTGCAGGCCCTATCGTTCCGGGCGGCGGTGCAACCGTGAAGTTGACATTCTCTGCAAGCTCCTTTATTGCCCACGGCATCCGCGAAACTATCCCAGCCATTATTATCAAACTGATCCCATTACCTATTCCATATTCATCTATCTGCTCACCGAGCCACATCAGGAAAACCGTCCCCGCTGTCATCCCGAATATACCCATTATAAGAGCCTGTGTGTACATCCCGGGATAAAACGCTCCGCCCTTTACTATTGTGTTAAGGTACTTGATATACATCATCGATTGTATCACACATATAAGAACCGTCAGGTAGCGAGTGTACTCCTGTATCTTCTTATATCCGCTTTGGCCCTCCTGCCGGAGCTTGCGAAGTGCCGGAACCACCTCTCCGAGAAGCATCAATATAATCGAAGCGGTTATATATGGCATAATGCCAAGCCCGAACATACTGCTCTTTTCCAGGTTTCCACCCGTGAACATCTGCATCATATCGGCAGCTCTGCCAAACGGCGTATCTGAACCCGTACTCTGCTTGGTAACCTCTGAAATCTTCGCCTGATTGAAACACGGTATCGGAATATGATAGCCGATACGGTATATCATCAGCATCGCTACCGTAAAGAGTATCTTCTTGCGTAAATCCGCAACCCTGAAAATGTTAAATACCGCTGAAAGCATATTCTCCTGTCAATATCTTTTATCTGATACCCTGAAGTTTATATCACCTTTACACTGCCGCCGCAAGCCGATATCTTCTGCTCGGCCGTCCTGCTGAACTTATGTGCACACACCTGAAGCTTCTTCGTTAACTGGCCGTTACCCAGAATCTTAACTTTACCGCCGCCCTTTATAAGGCCTGCCTTACAAAGCTCTGTTTTTCCGACTTCAACATCATCTTCAAAACGCTGAAGCTGACAGACATTCACTACCTGGTATCGCTTCGCAAAATTATAATTACTGAACCCTCGTTTCGGCAACCGCCTGAACAACGGCATCTGGCCACCTTCAAAAAATGCCTTTGTCGAATAACCGGAACGGCTCCCTGCACCTTTATGACCTCGTCCGCACGTCTTGCCTTTGCCGCTGCCGACTCCCCGTCCCTTACGGCTACGGCATTTCTTACTCCCGACAATTGAGGTTATCTCGTGACTTAACATCTGCCAATCACCACCTTTTCACTGGTTCAATTTTTACTCCACGCAAAGACTCGACTCTTTCCCGGCTGCGCAAATTGTCAAGCCCGTCAAGAGCCGCTTTCGCAACGTTCTTTGCTGAAGTGTTACCTATTACTTTGGTCAAAACATCATGCACACCTGCAAGCTCGAGCACCGCTCGCGCGCTGGAACCTGATATAACTCCCGTACCAGGACTCGCAGGTACCAGAATTACCCTGGTCGCACCTGAACGACCTATTATTTTGTGAGGAATAGTTCGGCCGCTCAAATTTACCCTGTGAAGATTCTTCTTCGCATCCTTGACACCTTTATCCACCGAAAGAGGAACTTCACCTGCCTTGCCGTAACCAAGACCTACACAACCATCCCGGTCACCAACCACAACTAATGCCGAAAAACTAAACTTCCGGCCACCTTTGACGACCTTTGAGTTGCGAAATATCTTGACAACCGTATCCTCCAGCGGCTTGCCTTCCCTGTCTATTGCTGCACCTGGTTCAACTGACAATTTATCTCTCCAATTTCAATATCTACTTTAGTTATCTTTTTTATGCACCCGCTCTAAAAAACCAGACCACCCTTCCTCGCCGCCTCTGCAAGTGCCTTCGTCCTGCCGTGATATGAAAAACGATTTCTGTCGAACCTTACACACTTTATCCCTACTTTCAATGCCTGCCTGGATAGCTCTTCTCCAACCGCGCCCGCACCTTGTGAATTACCGCCGCTCGTCAATTTGCCACGTAGCGTCTTACCTCTTGTGCTTGCTGAAATCAACGTCGCACCGGCAACGTCATCAATAATCTGAGCATATATATGACGATTCGAACGATACACCGCCAGCCTTGGCCTGTCGGATGTGCCGAACACCTTCTTCCGCAAATGATATCTCCGTCTCAATCTGGACTTTTTCAGCCTGTCATTAGCCATAACAATTTACCCTTGACTACCTAAAATCAAAAACCAGAAAAATAACTGCCGCCATCAATCCTCATACTTCTTATACCGCTCCGGAAGTAAAGGCCTTACCAACCTTCAGAGAAATATGTTCCTCCTGGTAACGTATCCCTTTGCCTTTATAAGGCTCAGGAGACCTTACACTCCTCACATCGGCGGCAAACTGGCACACCTGCTGCTTATCTACACCTTGAATCGTAAATTTAGCCGGAACCTCGTTACCTCTCGTCGAGGGAACTTCAATGTTGACACTGACACCCTCGGGTATCTTCATCTCAACAGAATGACAGAACCCGACCTGCAAAACAAGATTATCTCCATTCTGCTTGACATTATAACCGGTCCCGTAAATCTCCATACTCCTGGAGAACCCTTTGCTGACACCGACCACCATATTGGATATTAATGCACGCATCGTGCCGTGAAGCTGTTTGTCATAACGACTTTTACTATGCTTATTGATGACTTGAATCTCCATTGCGGAAGTATCCACCTTAGACTCTATCCTAGGATGACAATCCATCTCAAGCACACCTAAACTGCCGGACACCTTCAGGTGCCGGCCATTCTGCTCCACCTTCACACCTTCAGGAATTGCTATTGGTTTTTTCCCTATGCGACTCATCAGCTTACCTTACAAAGTACCTCTCCGCCGGCCTTTAGCTCCCGGCACTTTTTATCACTCATAATGCCTTTGCTCGTCGAAACAATCGATATACCATAACCTTCCAGCACATACCCCAAATCCTCTACACCTGAATATATCCGCCGACCGGGCTTGCTCGCTCGGCTTATCTCGGTAATAACAGGTTTACCATCTTCGTCATATTTAAGAAAAACTCTAAGTATACCCTGCTTGCCGTCTTCAATCCGGTCGTAATCTTTGATATAACCCGCTTGTTTCAAAACTGCCGCTATCCCCTCACATATCTTCGATGACCTGATATAAACCTGCTCCCTGCCTGTGCCAAGGGCGTTGCGTATCCTGGTCAACATATCTGCAATAGGGTCGCTCAAAGACATAATCGTTCTCTCCAATCCTCGCTCATCAATTGCACTCAAAAACCATTAAAACAATCGACACAATAATTACTACCAGCTTGCTTTCTTAACTCCGGGAATCTTACCCTCATTCGCAAGCGTCCGGAAACAAATCCGGCATATCTTGAATTTTCGATAAACTCCTCTGCTCCTGCCGCACAGCTCACATCGGCTGTACTGCCTTACACGAAACTTCTGCTTTTTCCTCGCTTTATTCTCCAATGCTTTAGTCGACATCTATTTGCTCCACCTATACACTGACATACACGCTTACCCCGAAAGCTCTGAACTCATCTTTCTAAACGGCATCCCGAACAATGACAGCATCCTTCTGGACTCTTCATCAGACCTGGCCGTCGTAACAAATGCAATATTCATCCCCTGCTGAAACTCAATCTTACCAGCATCTATCTCCGGGAATACTATCTGCTCGCTAAAACCCATCGAGTAATTACCTTTGCCGTCAAAACTCCGCGAATTTAATCCCCTGAAATCTCGCATCCGGGGTATAGCAAGACTTATAAGCCTGTCCATAAACTCGTACATCCGTTCGCCGCGCAATGTAACTTTCAAACCTATCGGGGTCCCCTGACGAAGCTTGAAATTCGATACGCTCATCCTGGCCCTGCATAAAACAGGCATCTGGCCCGTTATCATCATCAAGTCCTTCTGAGCCGACTCTAAATACTTCTTATCATCAGCAGCTCTGCCTACTCCCATTGAGACAACAACCTTCGACATCCGCGGAACCGCCATAATATTGCTGTACCCGTATTCCTCGAATAATGTCGGTACTATTGTCGATTTATAAAGTTCTTGTAAACGCGTCACTGCCTGTTTCCCTGCCTATTTTAACTTTGCTTTTTTGACCTTCGAACAACTGAAATCTCACTCCCGTCTATGGACACCTTCGTTTTGCCGCCGTTTTTGGTCAGTTCATACCGTACGCGAGAACCTTTCGAACTCTTCGGATTCACGGGCTGAACGTTACTTATCGCTATCGGCTGCTCAATGCTTATCCGGCCGCCCTGAGGATTCTTACGAGAAGGCCGAACATGCTTATTCGCTACGTTATGACCTTGTACGGTCACCGTCTTTCCTTTACGGTTCACACGTATAACTCTCCCTGTCGCACCTTTGTGCTCACCGGTTATAATCTCAACCATCTCACCTTTTTTAATACGTACCGCCATATCTCTACTCTGCAAAAATATCAAAATATCAATTCAGCCGATAGAAACACCAACAGCCTCATACCACCTCGCTGGCAAGAGAAATTATCTTCATATAGTTCTTCTCACGAAGCTCCCTTGCCACCGCACCGAATATCCTCGTCCCTATCGGATTGCCATCGCCATCTATCATTACGGCCGCGTTACTGTCGAATCTCACGTAACTGCCGTCTGCTCTCTTCACCGGAGTCTTTGTACGAATAATCACGCACCGGTGTACTTTCTTATCATCCAACTGACAGCTCGGAAGTGATTTTTTAATCGCAACTGTTATTACGTCACCTACCGAAGCGGCGGGCCTGGTCTTCTTACCACGCGAGCCTCCGCGTCCAAGAACCTTCACACATAACGCCAACTTCACTCCGGAATTGTCGGCTATATTCAGCATTGTTTCTTGTTGAACCACTTCGTAACCGTCTTTCTCGCCGCCATACACAGCAGCGGGCTTTGAATACTCTAATCACTATTACCCGTCCTGCCAACATTACCGACAGGTCTGTTAATTGATTTCTCAATAACTCGCACAAGCCGCCAGCTCTTGCTCTTGCTGTAACGACGACTCTGTGTCACCTCTATCTTATCACCAACCTGGGCCGCTTCGTGCTCATCGTGAACCATCAGCCGAATCCTCTTTTTAATATACTTACCGTACAGCGGATGCTTCACCTTGTAATTAATATCAGCCCGGACCGTCTTACTGCCGCTTACCCCGCTCACTACAGCCGCCAATGTCTTGCTTTTCTGATTTTTGTCCTGCATATCTCTTCTGAACTCTCCCTCTGCTCTACACGCTGATAATCTTTTTAACTGCGACGCCTGCCAGGCCCCGCGGCATATTTATTGTCCTGTTACTGTTGTTCACGTATTATGGTCTTCACCCTCGCTATATCTCGACGCGTGTTGCGCATCGCCTTGTTATCTTCCAGCTTCTCAGTAACCGACTGACTCTTAAGGTCGAACAAATGTCGCTCAAGCTCCTCAAGACTACTCAAAAGCTCTTCGTTATTCATCTCTCTATATTGACTTACCTTCATACGACACTGACCTCAAACTGTGTGCCTCCGCCTCACTAACCTGCATTTTACCGGCATCTTATGTGCCACCCTTAAAGGTGCCTGCTTGGCAACCGCCTCCTCGACACCGCCTATCTCAAAACAAATCTGACCCGGCCTCACACGCGCAGCCCAGAATTCCGTCTCACCTTTACCCTTACCCATCCTTGTCTCAAGAGGCTTGCTGCTTATGGGCTTATCAGGAAAAATCCTGATATAAACCTTACCTTCCCTGTGTAAAAAATGCGTCGCTGATACACGGGCCGCTTCTATATGCCTGCCGGTTATCCAGTGGCTCTCAAGAACCTGCAACCCGTAATCACCGAACGATACGTAGTTACCGCGCGTCGCTTTACCCTTTAACCTGCCACGCTGGCTCTTACGGTACTTAACTCTTTTCGGCATCAACGCCATCTGTAACACCCTTAATTCTACTACTGCGATTCAACTATCACTCTTGCTTTTCCTGATCTTCCGGCTTAGACTCAGGCTTAGTTTTAAGCCCCTTCTTAGGCTCATCCTTCGACTTAAGCTCCGGCTCAGGCTTAGTTTTAAGCCCCGACTCAGGCTCATCTTGTTGAACCTGAACTGTCTTTTTCTCTTTCCGGCGAGGTTGCTCCACCTTCTTAGCTCTATTGGACCGAGGCCCGCTCTTCCGGCCACCTTTTACTCCACCACCGCGTCTGCCTCCGGGTGAAACTCTGCGTGAGCCGGCACGGTGACCACTGACAACACGCTGCTCTATCTCTTCGCCGAAATTCCTGCGATACACCCAAACCTTCACACCGACCGCACCGTACGTAGTTCTTGCAGTTGAAACACCATACCCGATATCGGCATCCAGTGTATGAAGAGGAATACTACCCTTCATCTGCGTCTCTCTGCGAGCAAGCTCCGAACCACCAAGACGACCTCCGCAGATGATTTTTACACCTCTGGCGCCGGCGTTCATAGCCGCCTCACAATGCTGCTTCATCGTCCTTCTAAAAGAAGACCTCTTGGCCAGCCGTTCTGCCACCGACTCGGCCATCAACTGCGCATCAAGCTCAGGTTCCTTTACCTCAACTACATTGACACTAACTTTGCGACCGGTCAGCTCCTCCAGTTCCAAGCGCAAATTATCCACTTCCTGACCGCGAGGACCAATGACAACTCCAGGACGACCGCTGTGAAGAGTCACTTTTATATTACTTCGAGTCCGCATTACCTGTACCTTGGCTACTCCGCCACGAGGCATCTGACGGTTATATTTCCTGTCAACTATCTCGCGTATCTTCTGGTCCTCTACCAGGCAATTACCATAATCAATCTTCGAAGCATACCACATGCTCTGCCACCCAAGCCTTATGCCTGTCCGGAAACCAATCGGTGATGTCTTCTGTCCCATCTTATTACCTGTAAAATATTTTAGAGCTCACTTACCGAAACATATATATGCGAAGCTTTACTACCTATCGGATGCGTTCTTCCTCTGTCCTTCGGTATCCACCTTTTCGTACCTATCCGTATCCCTGCATCTTCAGCACGAGCCTCGCTCACAAAAAGATTCTCAACGTCACCTTCCTGCTCATCGGCATCCGCTATTGCCGCTTTCAGCACCTTCTCAACCATTCTTGCTGCACGATTCCGCGAAAACTTCAACACGTCCAGCGCATCCTGAACATCACGCCCCTGTATCAATTGCGTTACCAGCCGAACTTTGCGGGAAGACATCGGGGCATAACGACAGATCGATTGCCACTGCAGCAAATCGTTGACCTCAGAAGACAATCCCGCCGCCAGATTACGTATATCATCACGACGAGGTACCGGCTTGAATAGACCACGCTGCCAGTTACGAATCGCTGACCTGGCTTCTTTCGCATCTAGACCGCTCCTCGCTAACTGACCCGCCAGCTCACTAATGCCGGTCTTGCGTGTCTCGCAAAGCCTTTTTAATTTTATTGAACTAAGCATATCTCTTCAATCTACCTCTGACTAAAACTTCACAAAACTCTCCAGCCGGCCATTAACTTAAACTTAGCACGTATAAAAAAATTATCTTCCATTTTGGCTGGCGGCGGCTTCGGCTGGCGGCATCAGAAATACTCACCCTAAAAACGAGTAGGGCTGTGTTTTCCTCCTTGCCAGCCTTGTCCCCGCCGGCGCCAAAATAAAACCTGATTTATTTACAAATCCTTAAATCGTCTTGGCCCTGCCAATCGAATGCCTCCTGAACGTCCTGGTCGGTGAAAACTCCCCAAGCTTATGACCAACCATATCTTCGGTTACAAATACTTTATGAAAAAGCTTACCATTATGAACCATAAATGTAAAGCCGACAAATTCAGGCGTTATTGTACACCGGCGGGACCACGTCTTAATCGGCTCATAAGAACCGCTCTCAATCCGCTTTTGAACCTTCGAATAAAGCTTCTCATCTACGTAGGGCCCTTTCTTCAGCGACCTTCCCATTAAATTACCTCAAAAAATAAATCCAACATTCGCAAATCTATGAATTCTACAGAACTAACTGACCTTGACGTTTGTTCTTCCGCCTACGGATAATCCAGTTGTTACTTTTGTTCCTCGGATTTCGGGTCTTTCCGCCCTTGGCAGGCTTACCGGTAGGAGAACACGGATTACGACCGCCGTTCGACCTGCCTTCACCACCGCCCATAGGATGTGCCACAGGATTCATTGCCTTACCTCGTACGTGCGGCCTGCGACCCATATGACGCTTCCGACCAGCTTTGCCTAATTTAATATTCTGAAAATCCGGATTACTCAGACGGCCTATCGTAGCACGACACCCGGACGGCAGCATCCGCATCTCACCGCTCGGAAGTACTATCGTTACATACCGACCCTCTTTCGCTACTATTCTCGCCGCTTCGCCGGCTCCTCGCACAAGTTTCCCGCCCTGACCGGCTATCATCTCGATATTGTGTATCTCGATACCGCTCGGTATCCTGCTGAGAGGAAAAGCATTACCTCGAACAGGCTCACAATCCTCGCCGCTGAATACAAAATCACCGACTCGCATACCGAGAGGTGACAATATGTAGCGCTTCTCGCCATCTGCATAATTGACAAGAGATATAAAACAGTTACGGTTCGAGTCGTACTCAATAGTTGATATCTTGCCTGCGATATCGTCCTTGTTACGCTTAAAATCAATGATACGATAAATCCGTCTTGCTCCTCCGCCTCGGAAACGGCTCGTAGTTACACCATGATGGTTCCGACCGCCGCTCTTCTTGATACGCCTGCAAAGCGACTTCTCCGGCTTCTTTTCTGTTATCTCAATATATAAGTTCACCGACCCCGCTCTTCGACCCGCAGTTGTCGGCTTGTATTTCCTCACAGGCATAATTTATATCCTTATATAATGGCAACCTGAATTAGTACATCAGAACAAATCTATATGCTGATCTGCTTTAAGATAGACTACAGCTTTCTTCCACGAAGCCTTCTTGCCGTACGACTTGCCGCGACGACGCCATTTACCCTGGCGATTTGCCGTCCGAACCTTATCAACCTTAACACCATACATTTTCTCAATCGAATTCTTTACCTGAGCCTTGTTAGCACTTTTACGAACCTCAAAACTGTACCCGCCTCGAACATTCGCAAGGTGAACACTTTGTTCTGTAATCAAAGGACGAATTATTATCCCATACTCTTGCATAACGGCAAACCCTTACCCGGCCACTTCAGCCTTACTCTTATCCAGAAGAGACAAAAACGCATCCCTCGTAAATAATATCTTCTCATGTCTGCAAATATCACCAGCGTTCAACTGGGAAACATCCGTTACACTTACACCGGGCACGTTACGACCCGATTTGTAAAGATTCTCGTCACGACCGCTGATAGCTACAAGACAGCTACGCTTGATTTGTAAATTATTAAGCAATCCGACAAAATCCCTGGTTCGCGGCTTATCGAATTTTATCGCTTCTACACAAAACAACTTCTCACCAAACATCTTGGAAAGAAGCGCAGAATCACGTGCTCGCCGCTTCTGCTTCTTCGGCATCCGCTGCGAAAAGTCTCGTGCTGTTTTGGCGAATGTTACGCCTCCGCCTACACGCTTACCTACTCTCGAATTGCCTACACGAGCAAATCCCGTCCCCTTTTGCCTGTAGAGCTTGCGACCGGAACCAGACTGAAGACTCCTGCCGCGAGTTGACGCCGTACCTGCTCGTTTGTTGCTATGATACATAACTAAAGACTGCTTCAGCAGAGAATACCGAACCGTACCTCCGAACTGAGAGGTATCGACCTTTATCCGGTCAACCTCTTGTCCATGACTGTCATATACCGGAACTTCAATCATATTTTCAACGCTGATAACTATAACAATTATCCTTTCTTCGCCTGGCGAATTTCTACATAACCTCCAGGCCGACCGGGAACAGACCCCTGAACCACCAACAGATTATTCTGTTCGTCTATGGAAACAAGACGGTGATTTTTGCTCGTCACCCGCTCGTTACCCATATGTCCAGCCATTTTTTTACCTTTTTTAAGATTGCCGCCCTTACCCGCATCAGAGGCAAAACTGGCAATAGAGCCGGCAGCCCTGTGCTTACGTTCCGTACCATGAGAGGCCGGAAATCCTCCGAATCCATGCCTCTTCATAACTCCTGCAAAACCCTTGCCTTTGCTCACGCCGCTTACATCAACATATTGTCCGACCGAAAAAACTGATACCGTCACACTATCACCCGCCTTATATTCATTCTCACTGCCTGCGGGAAGATGCATCTCACGCACAAATCTCTTCGGAACTGACCCGGAACGACCCGAATGACCGACTTCAGGCTTCTTACGCCTCGATGGCTTTACATCCTCATATCCAAGCTGAACCCCGCAATAACCATCCCGCTCTGCTGTCTTTACCTGCAAAATCGTACACGGTCCGCCTGCTATAACAGTCACAGGAAGCAGCCTGCCTGCTTCATCGTAAACCTGGGTCATTCCTACTTTTTTACCAAGTAACATTCTCATAACCACTCGCAAACTGCCAAAAAAAATCGGCGGCAGGCCTGACTCACACTGCAACCTTTACTTACACCTTTATCTTTACGAAAACTCCCGCAGGAACTACCAGCCGATTCAGAATCTCCACCGTCCGGGCATTCGCTTCCTTTATGTCTATCAATCGTTTATGAGTCCGCATCTCAAACTGCTCTCGAGACTTCTTATCAATATGAGGACTCCGAAGAACCGTGTAACGCTCAATCCGAGTTGGCAACGGAACGGGACCGCTCACCTTCGCATTCGTCCGGCGGGCATGTTCCACTATCTCGCGGGCGGAAGCATCTAACGCTCCATGGTCATAAGATTCCATCCTGATTCGTATTTTTTCTGTCTCAGTCGCCAACACAAACCCTCGTAATTATAGATACAAAAAACCTGTACGTTGCTCACTGATGCAAACTCATTTCGCTTGCTCAAACAGACAGGAAAGGTCTTTTAGGCTGCCGTCTTTCTCGCCCATCACAGCCATTTGCTTATCACACCGCAAACACCGCAAGCGCCGGACCGCCTTACCTTCCTTAAAAATGCCCGAATCCGAATCGGCCGTACCCCAATCCGAATCCCAACTAATTATCTGCCGTCCATGACCATAATTTGAAGATATGCCAGAGCCAAACTTAGAATCGCAAAGCCTTCCATGGCAATGCTCGCTATGGCGGAAAAACTCGTATTCTAACACAAAATAAAACAATGTCAAAAAATCTCACTGAAAATATGAAAAAAAATCAGTTTTTTTACACTATGGCCCCGACGATAAACTCACTAAAACAGCCTGAACACGCGGCAGGGGGGGCTTACATCCACGATTCCTCAAATAATAATCTCACGTGATATCTGCTCAGGAACCTTCTCATAGCTCAATGGCTCCATTGTAAACGTCCCTCGACCCTTGCTGATACCCCGTATATCACTCGAATAACCAAACATCTCGGCCAACGGAACCTTGGCATCGATTACCCTGACATTACCATGTATCCGGCTGTCCATAATCAGGCCTCGCCTGCTTAATATATTGCTCTGAACCGCACCAAAATATCCTTCAGGAATCAATACCTCGAGCTTCATAATCGGCTCCAGAAGCACGGGCTTAGCTTTTCGCAACGCATCCTGAATACCCAGAACCGCTGCCTGCTCGAATGCCAAGTCAGAAGAATCCACCGAATGAAATGAGCCGTCAATCAATACAGCTCGAACACCAACAACAGGATAACTCGCCAGAAGACCATTGCTCAAACCTTCTCTGCAACCTGTTTTAACCGATGATACATACTCCTTGGGGACCTTATCGCCTCCTGCACGGTTCTCAAATTCATTACTCCGCTCCCAGTGGCCGTCCTCCGTGAAAATCGGCTCTACCCTCAATACCACATGACCATACTGACCATGCCCTCCGGTCTGACGGACAAATCGACCCTCTCCCTCACCTGAGACCAAAATCGCCTCTCTGTACGAAACCCGAGGCCTGCCGACACGTACCTCTACTCCCTTTTCACGGACAAGCTTGTGCTGCAGAACCTCGAGATGAAGCTCTCCCATCCCGCTGATAATCGTTTGGCCGGTCTC
>Ga0180438_10004238_pt1 | contig 20809 bp, 14 predicted proteins | sample SS_ome_12_FD_132455 | JGI IMG/M metagenome (GOLD analysis project Ga0180438, IMG submission 132455) | Hypersaline lake sediment archaeal communities from the Salton Sea, California, USA - SS_3_D_2 metaG | ecosystem: Environmental > Aquatic > Non-marine Saline and Alkaline > Hypersaline >... | reverse complement strand
CGATGCAAAGTCTGACTTCGTGACCAGCCTGCTTCAATACGCTTGATAGATGCAGAATGCCTTGCGGTTCATAGTCCACCTGCTTCACGACGAACAACACACGCATACAAGACCGCTCCTACCGTCGGCTCGTGAACTCCATCCTCAACCCCAGACTACAATCAATCATAACCCCTGAAGGGGCATAAAGCAAACAAATCGTGGTCAGTCTTCAAGCCGCGGGACCTTCCCCGATGCCAGACGCCGCCGGTTGGCCGAATCTTCCGCCGGATGACTTTCTGGATCCGGAGCAGGCCAACACTTAATCCGCGAAGGCAGCGACTCGCCTCTGTCGTGGCCACCTGAAATGCAGAGCACGTCCCCAACAGTGTCCCGGATTCTGCCACCCAGCATGTTGCCGAGCCCAACCTTGCCACCCTCGCTTGACAACACAGCCGGACCAGGGTATAATACCGACCGGAATTGCCCATCACGCTAAGGCACGGCAGGCAGGAAGCAAGGGTAAGCACAGGGACCTGTGATGGCCCACCAGTCAATGCGGCCAAGCATCCACCGGGCGAAGAGAGGACGCACGCGCAGAGCCAATCCACGGCCCGTGACCAAGGGCCAGAGCGGGTTGGCTCTTTCTACTTGCGCGGAAGTTCGACGCCGCCCCGGCGACAAATCGAGGAGGTGAGAGGTGAGGCAGAAAGAGCTATACATCTCGATAGCGCTCTCCATGGCGCTGCTATTGATCGGAACTTCTGCGGTCCTGGCCTCCGCAAGCCACAGCGAGCCGCGTTCGCCAGGCATCGGCACCGGTAACTTGGGAGCCACCTCGCCGCTCCCACAGACCTATCCACTACTGCAAGCCACTGCCAACTCACCGGCCATCTTCATCCGGGCCGCCCAGCCCGCGGTAGACTCCCTGGATCCCCACTGGCAGTACGACGTAACCAGTGCAGAGGTGATCCAGCAGGTCTACGAACCGCTCATCTTCTACGATCGCGAAGCCATCGACGAATTCGTACCCATGCTTGCCATCACCCTCCCAGAGATCTCGCCCGATCACACAGTGTACACCTTTACGGTGCGTCAAGGAGTCGAATTCCATCAGGGCGGCAGCCTGACCCCTTCCGATGTAGCGTACAGTTTCTGGAGATGGATGCTCCAGGACCGAGCCTATGGGCCCAGCTGGATGATCCTGGAAGCCTTGCTGGGCGTGTACGACATAGACGACGTGGCCGGAACCGACAGTGAGAAGTGCCAGACCGTCAAGGACTCCGTCACCTTCGACAACGACTACTGGACGGTTACCTTCCACCTCACAAGGGCGTTCCATCCCCTGCTCGATATCCTGGTCTCACCCTTTGCCTCCACACTGGACCAGGAGTGGATGGCTTCCCAGGGCGGCTGGAGCGGCGACTGTGCGGATTGGAGGAGTTACCACGACCCGGGGCACGATGACAGTATCTTGTGGAACCAGATGAATGGCACTGGTCCGTTCAGGCTCCAGAGCTGGACGGGGGATGAACTCACCCTGGCGCGAAACAACACCTACTGGAGGCAAGAGCCTGCCTGGGAAGGCGGGCCCAGTGGTGTCGCCCGCCTTCTAGGGATCGTGTTCAAGTATGAAAGCAACGCGGCCACCAGGCTCGATATGCTGAATACTGGCCAGGCCGACTCCGCGGACGTGGCTTCAGACTACATCACCGCCGCCAACGCATTGGTCCGGGACGAATACGACGGCGGCGAGATGGACCCTGACAAGCTCACAGTTCTTAACGGTGACGGCACGTTGCGCTCCTTCAAGAATCTGCCCAGCTTGACGTCGGGCGATGCCTTCTTCACCTTCGACATCGCTGGGGATAGCACCTACATAGGTAGCGGGGCCTTGGACGGCGCGGGCATTCCCACCAACTTCTTCACCGACACTCACGTGCGCAAGGCCTTCAACTACTGCTTTGACTGGGATGAGTACATCGCGCGGGCCTACAACGGCGAAGCGGAGCAGCGCAGAGGTCCGATACCCCGAGGCGTGATGGGCTACACCACCACTCAAGAGGTGTTCACTCACAGTCTTGCTCTTTGTGAAGACGAATTCGAGCAGGCGTGGGGTGGGGAGGTGTGGAGCAGCGGTTTCTCCATGACCATCGGCTACAACACAGGAAACAGCAGGCGCCAGGCCGCGGCAGAGATCATCAAAGAGAACGTGGAGTCCATCACCGATACTTTCCACATCACTGTCGTGGACCTGCCTTGGGATGACTACCGAGGTGCGATTGCCGGCTCAGAACTCCCTATGTTCGTCATGGGTTGGATAGAGGACTACAACCACCCTAACAACTGGGTCCATCCTTACATGCATAGTCAAGGCGTACATGCCTCGCCCCAGGGGTTCCCACAGGACATGCAGGACGAGTTCGACGATAAGATCGAAGAATGCCTTGGGTTTGTCGGCACTCAGGCTGAGGAGTGTTACCAGGACCTTCAAGACATGGCCCACGACTACGCCATCGACATCTTCATGGCGCAACCCGTCCATCGCCACTATGAGCGCCTGGGAGTCAAGGGCTACTACAACAACCCGGTCTACATGGGGCCCTACTACTTCTACACCATCTGGGAGGGGGATCGCACCTACGTGCCCATGATCATGAAGCGCTACCAGTAGGGCAATGAAATACTGGTCGACCGATCGACTTTGACCAGCCCTATCAGTAAAGGCCATCGCGATTGTCGCGATGGCCTTTAGCGTAGGCGCGTGTAGAGGGGACTATGGGCCGCGCGCACGCAGAGCACTCCAAGACGATTGTAGCCGCCCGCCCGAACCCCCTGGCATCGCCGCCGGAAACCGAGAAGGGGAGCCAGTCTCGACTCCCCTTCCTCTCTGTGTGTATCTCGTTGTTCCGGGCTCAAAGAGCCAATCTCACTCCTTGGCTGCTTGGTCTTCCTTGCCCTTCACATCAAACTCGATGCCCTCATCAGCATCGGCGTCCACCAGAATGGTGTCACCCGACTCCAACTCGCCCTGTAGCTTCTTTCTGGACAGAGGAGTCTCCACCTCGCGCTGGACAGTGCGGCGCAGAGGCCGCGCGCCAAACTTGCGATCGTACCCCTTGTTTGCCAGCCAATCCCGGGCCTCATCCGTCAAGTCGATAGTGATCCTGTGCTCGGCCAAGCGCTCCTGGATCTCTGCCATCTGGATGTCCACGATCTTTCTGATGTGATCCACAGTTAGGTCATGGAAGACGATAATCTCATCCACCCGATTCAGGAACTCAGGACGGAAGGTCTTCTTCAGTTCCTCCCGCACCCTGTCGTCGGAGACGATATCCTCGTCGAACCGATCGCCGGCGCGAAAGCCCAGCGGCCCGTCACGCTCTGTGAAGCTCGTGCCCACGTTGGAGGTCATGATCACCACGGTATTGCGGAAATCCACAGTCCGTCCCTGGCCGTCCGTCATCCGACCTTCCTCCAGGATCTGCAACAGTGCATTCCACACATCCTGATGGGCCTTCTCTATCTCGTCGAAAAGGACCACCTGGTAGGGACGGCGCCGCACAGCCTCGGTGAGCTGTCCGCCCTCGCCGTAGCCCACGTACCCCGGGGGAGCACCGACCAGGCGCGAGACCGTATGCCTCTCCTGGAACTCGCTCATGTCCACCCTGACCATGGCGTCCTCATCGTCGAAGAGGAACTCGGCCAGCGCCTTGCTCAACTCCGTCTTTCCCACACCTGTGGAGCCCAGGAAGATAAAGGAACCGATGGGACGATGAGGGTCGCTGAGGCCAGACCTGGCTCGGCGGATGGCGTCTGACACCGCAGCCACCGCTTCCTCTTGGCCCACGATCCGCTGATGCAGGCGCCCCTCCATCTCCAGCAGTTTGCTGGCCTCGGTCTCCAGCATCCTGGTGACCGGGATACCCGTCCAGCTGGCCACCACCTGAGCTACATCTTCCTCCCCCACCACCTCATCCAGTCCCTGCTCGCAGCGCCAGGACGTCACTCGCTCGTCGTAGTCCTTCTCCAGGGTCATTCGCTGGCTTCTGAGGCTAGCCGCGTGTTCCCACTTGCGCTGATGTCCCGCCTCCTCTTCCTCGGCCTGAAGGCGTCTCAGCTCCATCTTCTGCTCTTTGAGCTCGGGCGGGAGTCCGTACATGTCTATACGCAGCTTGGCCGCGGCCTCATCTACCAGATCCACAGCCTTATCCGGAAGATGGCGCTCCTTCACGTAGCGATGGGACAACCTCGCGGCAGAGTCTAGCGCTTCGTCCGTGATCTCCACGCAGTGGTGTCGCTCGTAGCGGTCGCGCAGGATGCGCAGCATCTCGATCGTCTCTTCCACAGTAGGTTCCTTCACGTACACTGGGGCGAAACGACGCTCCAGCGCGGTGTCCCTCTCGATGTGGTTGCGATAGTCGTCGAGAGTTGCCGTGCCGATGCATTGCAGCTCTCCCCTCGCCAGGGCGGGCTTCATCATGTTGGAGGCATCGAGCGCTCCCTGCGCTGCGCCAGCCCCTACCACATTCTGCAACTCATCTATGAAGAGGATGATTTCCCCTTTGGATCTCTGGATCTCATCGAGGGAGGCCTTCAGCCGCTCCTCGAACTCGCCGCGGAAACGGGAACCCGCCACCATACCCCCCAGATCCAGCTCTACGATCCTCTTGCCAATGAGGTTCTCCGGCACGTCGTCGGACACGATTCGCTGGGCCAATCCCTCCACGATGGCCGTCTTGCCTACCCCGGCATCACCGATCAACACAGGGTTGTTCTTGGTTCGGCGCACCAGTATGCGCATCAGGCGCAAGATCTCATCCTCGCGGCCTACCACGGGATCCAGCTGCCCTTCCAATGCTAGCTCAGTGAGATCACGCCCATACTTCTCCAGCACGCGGTATCGGGTCTCGGCGCGTGGGTCGGTGACCTTCTGCCCATCACGGATATCCTCGATGACCGACTGGGCCTTCTCTTTGGTCACGCCCATGTCTCCCAGTACGGAGGCTGCCCCTCCGCCCACACCCAACACGGCCAGGAAGATGTGCTCGGTGGAGATGTACTCATCCCCCAGGCGCCTGGCTTCCTCCCCTGCCACATGGATCAGCCGGTTCAAACGAGGGGTTACGTACAGCTGCGTGGGCATCGAGCCGGTGGAACTGGTCGGGAAATTCGAGCGCGGGGACTGTAGCAGCTCATCAAGCCGATTGAGCAGGGCCTCCGTATCCACGCCCAGCCTGGTCAGTACCTCGGTGATAACACCCTCGGGCTGCTCCATCATCGCCAACAGGAGATGTTCCGTGTCTAGCTGTGAGTGGCCATACCTCTGGAGTATCTCCTGAGATCGGGCGATGGCGTCCTGAGCCCGCTCGGTGAATCGGTCAAACCGCATCATGTCAACTCTCTCCTTATCCCGCCAGCGGTACTCGACCGCCCGGGCAACAACGCAAGTCGATATTGTGCGCTACTCATATTATACCAGATGAATGCACCTAACCTAGGCCCATACCGCCCAGGAATATGGCCTCCGGTCCTTGTTCCCGCGCGGTAGAAACAGAAGTCGTTCTAGGTCTTTACGTACGAGGCCACCAGATGGACCTTTGTGTTCCGCAGGGGGCCCCGGTCCGAGATTCTCTCCCAGGCCGCTGCCAGCCTGAATAGGCTGTCATTTGCTGCCACGTACGAGGGATCACCCACCAGATGAAACTCCTCGTTGGCCAGACCGACGCGATTCAGCCTAGCGTCCAACGCTCGCCTCGTATTGGCTTTGTAGGCCAGAGAGAAGGTGTCCTTGTCTTCGCGACCGTAGATCCTCCGTGTCAACCAGCGCTGAAATCGCCCCGGTACGAGCCGCTGGGCAAGTGTGACGTAGTTCCAGGCGTTGGGGGCCAGAAGAACTAGATGGCCTTCGGGGCGCAGCACCCTCGCCAGCTCCAGGAACACGGCGTCCGGATGCGTCAGATGCTCCAGTACCCAGCTGCACAGGACCACGTCAAAGGTGTCAGCGGCGAAAGGTAGCTGTGCCAGGTCCCCTCTGATGAGCTGTTGCAGGCAGCGGTGCTCGGTCAGTGAATCCAGATCGAAATCCACACCCACTGCCTGCTCCACACCTTCCCAGTACAACTCGATGACCCCGCCGCGCCCGCAACCCGCGTCCAACACCGTGGCCTGGGGCGTGATCAACCGCCCCACCAGATGTGCGTATAGGGTCACTCCATCCTGGTACCCCGGGCGCAGGTCGCGGTAGATCTGCCTATACCTGTCTTGTTTATCCAATGGGATCATGGCCGTCGTGGTCTCTAGACTGCGTGCTCCAGCACGCCTCTTCTCTCGAAGCTCAAGTGGCCATCCTGGAGGTCCACGCTCACTGTATCACCATCCTGGAACTCGCCCTCCAGCATCTCCTTGGCCAGCGGGTCCTGCAGCTCGCGCTGGATGGCGCGCCTCAGCGGGCGAGCACCAAACACCGGATCGTAGCCCTGCTCTGCCAGATACCGTTTGGCTTCATCGCTAACCTGCAAGGTTATCTTGTGCTCGGCCAACCGCTTCTCCAAGTGTACCAGCTGGATCCCCACAATCTTCACCAAGTCATCCAGGGACAGCGAATGGAAGATGATCGTCTCGTCGACCCGGTTGAGGAACTCAGGCCGGAAATGCTGGTTCAATGCCTCCAGTACACGGCGGCGCATCTCCTCTTCATCCTGCCCGCTCAGTTCGCGAATCCACTGGCTGCCGATGTTGGAGGTCATGATCACCACCGTGTTCTTGAAGTTGACCACCCGGCCGTGGCCATCGGTCAGTCTCCCATCGTCCAAGATCTGGAGCAGTACGTTGAATACCTCCGGGTGGGCCTTCTCGATTTCGTCGAACAGGACCACCGAATATGGCTTCCTCCGCACGGCCTCGGTGAGCTGCCCGCCCTCCTCGTAGCCGATGTAGCCGGGAGGCGCACCAATCAGCCGGGCCACCGTATGCCGCTCCTGGTACTCCGACATGTCCAGTCGGACCATGTTCTCCTCGTCGTCGAACAGGAACTCTGCCAACGCTTTCCCCAATTCGGTCTTGCCCACACCAGTGGGGCCCAGGAAGATGAAGCTTCCGATGGGACGGTTGGGGTCCTGCAATCCAGCCCTAGCCCGTCGCACCGCGTTGGCCGTGGCCTCGATGGCCTCATCCTGACCCACCACGCGCAGGTGAAGTCGCTCTTCCATCTTCAGAAGCTTCTCCACCTCACCTTCCATCAGCTTGGTGATGGGGATGCCGGTCCACTTGGAAACTACCTCGCCGACGTCTTCAGCGTCCACTTCCTCCTTCAACATCCGCTCGTCAGCCTGAAGTTCTCGCAGGCGAGCCTCGCTCTCCTTCAGCTGCGACTCCACTTCGGACAGCCTGCCGTATCGCAATCGGGCAGCCTGCTCCAGGTCAGCCCGACGCTCCGCCTGCTCTATCTCCAGCTTGGTCTGCTCTATCTGTTCCTTCCTCTGACGTATCTCCTGGATGGCGTCTCGCTCAAGCTGCCAGTGGGCCTTCATCCGGTTGCTCTCCTCTTGGAGTTCGGCCAGATCTTTCTCTAGGCGCTGCAACCTTTCCTTGGAGGCCTCATCCTTCTCCCTCTTCAGGGCGTTGCGCTCTATCTCAAGCTGCATGATCTTGCGGTCTATCTCGTCCAGCTCCGCCGGCTTGCTGTCGATCTCCATGCGCAGACGCGAGGCTGCCTCATCTATCAAGTCTATGGCTTTGTCCGGCAGGAAGCGATCGCTGATGTACCGATCCGAGAGGGTGGCTGCGGCGATGACCGCCGAGTCTTGGATGCGCACGCCATGATGGACCTCGTACCTCTCTTTCAGCCCGCGGAGAATGGAGATCGTCTCCTCCACCGAGGGCTCGTCGATGAGGACAGGCTGGAATCTTCGCTCCAGGGCAGCGTCCTTCTCGATGTACTGGCGGTATTCGTCGATCGTGGTGGCGCCGATGGCATGCAGTTCACCCCTCGCCAGCATAGGTTTGAGCATGTTGCTGGCGTCCATGGATCCCTGGGCAGCGCCTGCCCCGACCACTGTGTGCAGCTCATCGATGAAGAGGATGATGCTTCCCTCAGATTCCGTAACCTCGTTGAGAACCGCCTTCAGGCGCTCCTCGAACTCGCCACGGAACTTGGCGCCGGCGATGAGGGCGCCCAGGTCCAAAGCCACGACACGCTTATCTTTGAGACCCTCGGGTACATCACCCCGAACCACACGCTGCGCCAGACCCTCGGCAATGGCCGTCTTGCCCACCCCTGGATCGCCGATGAGCACCGGGTTGTTCTTGGTGCGCCGGGAGAGGACCTGAACCAAGCGGCGAATCTCCTCGTCACGCCCGATCACCGGATCCAATTTGCCCTGTCTCGCCAGCTGGGTCAAATCGCGGCTGTACTTCTCCAATGCCTGGTACTTGCCCTCTGGGTTGGCATCGGTCACACGCTGCGAACCCCGTATACTTGTCAACACCTTGTAGACACTCTCCCGCGTCACTCCCAGGTCCTTGAGGATCCTGGAAGCGGCACCCTTGTCTCGATCATCCACGATGCCGATGAGAAGGTGCTCCGTAGAGATGTACTCATCTCTCAGACGTCCCGCCTCTTCCATGGCTACGTTGAAGACCTGCTGCAACCTAGAGGAGACGTATACCTGCGCCGTCGCCCCTTGGACCTGGGGCTTTCTCTCCAGTTCCTCCTCCAGTCTCTGCCTCACCTGCGTCGGGTCCACCTCCAGCTTGAGCAGGATCTGGGGCGCGATGCCCCCCTCCTGACCCATCAGAGCCAGGAGCAGGTGTTCTGGTTCTATCTCGCTATGATTATGGCTTCTGGCCAGCTCCTGTGCAGCAACAACCGCCCCTTGAGCCTTCTCAGTGAACCTGTTCAAGTCCATCTTGCGCAAAAATCCTCCATCCCGAGTTTCTTTCAGGAAATATCGTCAAGCAGGCCGCGCAGGCGCGCTATCTCCGCTTCGAACTCTGCACGCGAGCGATCCATCTCTGCCTGCATCTCTTCGATTCTCTGCCTCATATTGAATATCACTTCCACTCCCGCCAGGTTGACCCCCAGGTCATCGACCAGCCTGATGATGGCCTGCAACCGCTCGACATCCCGTTGGGAATAGAGACGACGATTCCCCCCAGATCGCTGCGGCTTGATGAGGCCCACACGCTCGTAGTATCGCAGTGTCTGCGGGTGCAGTTCCACCATTCTGGCCGCCACGCTGATCACGTAGCAGGGTTCGTCATACAGGGCATCCTCATTCTCCATTAGGACTACCTCCTAGCCAACCGCGCACTCCCCTCCAGCAGATGTACTGGTCTATCTCATGCTTGCCAGTTCCCTGAAGAGCTCTCTTTCTTTGTCGCTCAGTCTCTCTGGCACCTTGATGCGCGCCTTGGCATAAAGATCGCCGTGTGTCTGTGGATCCTTGAGATGGGGCATACCCTGCCCCTTGAGCCGAAACGTCTTTGAGCTCTGCGTCTCGGGCGGGATCTTGAGCAGGGCTCCACCCTTCAGAGTGCGCACCCTCACCTCCCCGCCAAGTACGGCAGTGTAGACATCCACTGGCACATCGCAGTAGAGATCATCACCCTTGCGCTCAAACGTTCGATGTGGAAGCACCCTCACCTGCAGATACAAGTCACCTTTGCCACCGCTACCGTAGCCTTCGCCACCTTCTCCCCTCATGCGCACTCGCGATCCCGTCTTCACTCCCGCCGGGATCTTGACTTCGAGGCGGCGGCCATCCTTCTCCAGAATCCGAGTGGTACCGGAGTAGGCCTCCTCAAGGGTGATCTCCACCTCCTGCTGGAAGTCCTGACCAGGCGCCGCATAAGGCTGACCCTGAGCACGCCAGGTCCCACCTCCTTTTCTCCCCAGACCTCCAAAGATGGCGCTGAAGAAATCCGAGAATCCCCCAGCGGCTCCGCTGCCACCGAAGAGATCACCCAGGTCTGCATATTCGACGTGCACGCCACCGCCGCTGGGCTGCGCATACCACTGGCTCCAGTCGAAGCCTCCAGGTTCAGCACCCGCGCGCTGATACTGCCGCCAGCTGGAACCCAATTGGTCGTACTTCTTCCTCTTCTCCGCGTCGCCCAGGACCTCGTGTGCCTCGTTGATCTCCTTGAACCGTGCCTCGGCCCCCTCGTCTCCTGGGTTGACATCGGGGTGGTACTGCCGCGCCAGTTTGCGATAGGCCTTCTTGATCTCCTTCGCATCGGCGCCCCTATCCACTCCTAAGATCTTGTAGTAGTCCTTGTATTCCATGCTCCTCCTAGCCCGGAACCGGTGTCGCACCCGGCGCAACTAATCTCATTATACCATTTTGTGAGACTTCCGTCAAGTATTTGATAATGATACTTGACTACGCTATTGTAGTGTTACTTGACAGCCTAGTGGAGATATGCTATACTATTCATAGACATGGCCCGATCATACAGATTCACACAGAGGCCAGAAAGGAGTGTGGAGCATGAGCATCGTACGTTGGGAACCCCTGCGTGATTTCGTGACCCTGCGAGAAGCGATGGATCGTCTATTCGAGGATAGCTTCGTGGGTCGCCGGCCAGGAGCGTGGACCCCTGCTGAGGGAACACTGCCGCTGGACATGTACCAGACTGAGGACGCCGCGGTCATCAAGAGCGCGGTGCCCGGCGTCAAGCCGGACGAGATCGACGTCAGCATCAGCGGCAACACTCTGACCATCTCGGGTGAAAGCAAGGAAGAAGAGGAAGTTAAAGACGAAGACTATATACGCCGTGAGCGACGCTATGGCTCCTTCTCCCGCTCCGTGGTGCTGCCAGAGGGTCTCGAACCGGACAAAGCGGAAGCCTCATTCGAAGACGGTGTCCTCACCCTCACGATCCCCAAAGCGCCAGAGACCAAGCCCAAGGTCATCAAGGTCAAGGCCAAGCAGAAGTAGGGCACAATCGAACACGCTGCCGACGATAGAAGAAGAAGCGGGCTTCGAGCCCGCTTCTTCCGTATCTCACATCTACCCGTCCTGCAAGCTGTTCCCGCCCGCTACAGCCCCATCAACAGCCTTGCGAACTCTTCATCTTCGCGGATGTTGTCGAAGTCCTCGTCCGAACTGGCATCCTCACGCAGACTAGGCTCCAGCAGAATGGCACGCTCCAACGAATGAACTGCCTCTCGTGCCCTGTTGAGCAAGGAATATGCGCAGGCGAGATTGTAGTGCACTGCGGCATCCTGTGGATCCAACTTCACCGCTACCTGGCAGTCCAACATCGCTTGCTTGGGACTCTCCAGCGCGAGATAGGCGACGGCCCGATTGAGGTAGGCCATCGACGACTCCGGATCCAGCTCTACTGCTCCGTCGTAGTCTTGCAGAGCCTCCTCATACCGTCCAAGATTGGCGTAGGCCACTCCTCGATTGGTGTGGGCCAGCGCAAAGTCGGGGTCCAACTCCAGAGCCCGTGTGTGATCCCGGATAGCGGCCTCGTGTTGCCCCAGCGAATCGTGAGCCACACCACGGTTGGTGTAGGGTAGAGGGTCGAGGGGATCAAGGCTGATGGCCCTATCACAGTCGACTATCGCCGCGTTGTAGTCACCCAGGTCGATATGGTTCTTCCCGCGGTTCACGTAGGCCAGGGCGTAGTTGGGCGACAGCTCGATGGCCCTGTCGTAGTCCGCCAAAGCTTCCCCAAGATCCCCCTTCTCATTGTAGGCGACCCCACGGTTCACGTAAGCAAGGGCGTACTCCTCATCCAGTTCCAACGCTCTGCTATGGTCTCTTATGGCCCGATCGTATTGCCCCAGGTTCCGGAAGGCCACTCCACGGTTGGTGTACGGCAATGGATCTTCTGGGTCCAGTTCGATGGCTCTGCTATGATCCTCTATCTCCCTCCGCAACTGTCCAGATTCGCCGAAGGCAACCCCCCGGTCGATGTAGGCCAGGGTGAAGCCGGGATCCAGTTCGATGGCTCTAGAGTAGTCTCTGATGGCCTGCTCGTAGGCGCCTCGCTCGCTGTAGATCAATCCTCTGCGGTAGAAAGGCTCCGCGTCGTGGGGGTTCTGCTCCGTAGCCCTGGTCAGCTCCCAAATCTCTTTGACATCCTCAGGCACCACCTGTCTCGAGCGGCGCCACGCCCTGAACAGATAGAAGGCACCCGCTGCCGCGGCTAGAATCGATACCGCGGCCGCCAATGTGAGTGTTCCATGACCCAACATATTCCCTACCATCCTTGACCTATAAGGGAACCGTGCAAGCCAACGAGCCGTCCGGTGGTACGCAAACAGCGAGCCTGCTCTGGACCAATCGGGAGTCGAGGCAATCATGGGAGAGGAGAACAAACGCGCGCAGTGTCTTAAGTCCGCATCGCCACGCGCGAAGCGGTAGCACACACCTTCCAGGCAAAGAGACCGAAGTACCCACCCTTTTCCTGGCACCTCCCCGACGAGGCTCTGGCCATCCGCACGATGCCCTATACCCTATTCTACCATATGGCCTATTGGAGCGCAACAGCACCGTGTATTGCATTCTGGAAACTTGAGAAATACGCTCAGATTTGGTACAATATGTACAGTAGGAATATCGATAACGCGTTAGCATAGCCAAGAGGGAACCGAAATGCGAGATTCGGAGAAGTGGGTGGCTGAGGAACTACAGAGGGTATATTCGGAGATGCACCGCATGATCCGACAGTTCGTCCCTCGAGAGCAGTGGAACGACATCCTGCAACACAGAGGGTGGCGTCCACCCACAGACGTCTACGATACCGACCGCGCCGCCGTGGTCAAGGTGGAGGTCTCGGGCGTCGACAGAGGAGATATCCAGATATCCTTTGCCAACCGTATTCTGACCGTCACCGGCATGCGTCGGGATCCGGCGGAGAAGCTCACTTATCAACAGATGGAGATCAAGTACGGAGTGTTTCGCACAGATGTCTTCCTGCCCTGGCCGGTGAAGGAGAAGGATATCGAGGCCAACTACGAGGATGGGTTCCTGACAATCGTCTTGCCGAAAGCCAAGGGAACGCACAAAGTACCCATCACCGTGGTCGAGGAGAACAAGTGATGAGCATAGAAGGTAAGGGCTTATTGAGCATGATCATGCAAACCAACGATCAGGAGATCGAGGTCGCACAGGACGAGGAATTGGGGAAATCGACCATCCCAGCCGAGCTGCCTATCCTGCCCCTGCGCCAGACGGTCGTCTATCCGTTGACCTTTCTGCCGCTGAACGTAGAGCGTCCCGAATCGGTGAAGCTCATCGATGACGTCGTACTGGGGAACCGCATGGTGGGTCTGGTGACAGTCATCGACCCCGATACCGACCGGGCTGTTCCGGAGGATCTATACAAAGTGGGGACAGCGGCGGTAGTTCACCGGGCCGTGAAGTCGCCCACCGGTAACGTGGGAGTCATCGTCCAGGGCGTTGAGCGCATCAGGACCACTGACTTCACGCAGAAAGAACCATATCTCAAGGCCAAGATCGAGGTCGTCCCCGACCAGGGAGACGACGAAAGCCTAGAAGTGGAGGCGCTCTCTCGGAACACGATCGAACTCTTCCAGCGCCTCGTTTCTCTCGTTTCCTACCTACCCAACGAGCTAATGGTGGCCGTGTTGAACACCGATGAGCCCAGGCAACTGGCTTATCTTGTGGCCAATGCCGTCCGCATGGACACCGAAGCGGCGCAACAGATTCTGGAGATCGATTCCATCAGGGACAAGCTGCACAAGCTGAATTCTCTGTTGACCCGCGAACTGGAGGTGCTCGAACTGGGCCAGAAACTCAAAGATCAAGCCCATTCGGACATGGAACAGACCCAGAAGGAGTACTTCCTGCGTCAGCAGTTGAAGGCCATCCAGCAGGAGCTGGGCGAAGAGGACGAGCAGGCCAAGGATGTCAACGAGTTGAGGGAGAAGATCGAGACGGCCGGCATGGCCGAAGAGGCCAAGAAGGAAGCCCTGCGGGAGCTGGACCGACTGTCCAGCATGCCTCAGGCCGCCGCCGAGTATTCGGTGATCAGGACCTACCTAGACTGGCTGATCGAACTGCCCTGGCAGGTGAGCAGCGAGGACAATCTGGACATCAATCGAGCTCGCGAGATACTGGACGAGGATCACTACGACCTGGAAGAGATCAAGGAGCGTATTCTGGAGTACCTGGCGGTGCGCAAGCTGCGCCTGGAGCGGGAAGAGGGTGAAGGCACCAGGGAGTCGAGGGGCGCCATCCTCAATCTCGTAGGCCCGCCTGGCACGGGCAAGACCTCCCTGGGGCGCTCCATAGCTCGCGCTTTGGGCAGAGAGTTCATCCGCATGTCGCTGGGCGGCATGCGCGACGAGGCGGAGATACGCGGGCACCGCCGGACCTACGTCGGTGCTCTGCCGGGTCGCATCATCCAGTCCATCAAGCGCGTTGGCTCGAAGAACCCGGTATTCATGCTGGACGAGGTGGACAAGATCGGAAGCGATTTCCGAGGCGATCCCTCGTCGGCGCTATTGGAGGTGCTGGACCCGGAGCAGAACTTCTCCTTCCGCGACCACTACCTGGACGTGGACTGGGACTTGTCGCCGGTGATGTTCATCACCACGGCCAACGTGCTGCACACTATACCCGCGCCGCTGCTGGACCGCATGGAAACCATCGAGCTGGACGGGTACACCGAGGAAGAGAAGGTCAAGATAGCACAGCGCTACCTAATCCCTCGCCAGATGGAAGAGAATAGCCTCAGAGAGGGCGAGATCGAGTTCGAGGCAGATGCCCTCCACACGATCATCAGGGACTACACGCGCGAAGCAGGGCTGCGTAACCTGGAGAGGGAAATTGGGTCGGTCTGCCGCAAGGTGGCCACCAAGATCGCTGCCGGTGACAACGGCACAGCGGTGATCACGAAGGACCAGGTGTCCGACTATCTGGGCAAGCCGAAGTTCTACAACGAGGCTGCGGAGCGGACGGAGGTGCCCGGAGTCGCTACCGGGCTGGTGGTGACCACGACCGGAGGCGACATCACGTTCATCGAGGCCACCAAGATGAAAGGGAGCAAGGGCTTGACCCTCACGGGGAAGTTGGGCGACGTGATGAAGGAATCAGCGCAGGCCGCCCTGAGCTACGTGCGCTCCCGGGCCAAGGAACTGAACATCGACGAGGGCTTCTTCGAGGAGACGGACATTCACCTCCACTTCCCGGCAGGGGCTATCCCCAAGGACGGTCCCTCGGCCGGCGTGACCATCGCCACCGCGCTAGTCTCGCTGATGACCGACACGCCTGTGCATTGCGACGTGGGCATGACCGGCGAGATCACCCTTCGTGGGCGCGTCCTCCCCATCGGTGGAGTCAAGCAGAAGCTGCTCGCTGCGGCACGGGTGGGGTTGAAGACCATTATCCTGCCCCGCCACAACGAGAAGGACCTGGACGATCTGCCGGAAGAGGTGCGCGGAGAGATGGACTTCATCCTGGTGGATACCATGGACGAGGTGCTGAAGGCGGCGCTCGGCGAGGGGTTCGACAGGAAGGTGTGTGAATAACGGGGAGATCACACTCCCGTTGGTATCCCGGTTCGGATCTCCGCGCCTCAAACGAACACGACGGTCTTAGGTTCACCGGCCAGCAGGCATCGCTAGAGACCAGCCAGCTTGCGCGAAAGCTGCGCTCGCTGGTATGATGGTGGGGACAACTATGGTGGAGGTCCGAGCCGTGGAACATCTGTTGTCGATCAAGATCGAGTCTCTGGACGAGGGTGGATACCTGGCGACCAGTGAAGTCCTCCCTGGTTTCCTGGCCCAAGGAAGGACTATTGCCGAAACCCTGGAGATTGCCCAGGACGTGGCGCGAAAGCTCGTCGAGTCGTACCTGGAACACGGTGATGCCCTGCCAGAACAACTCCTGGCCGAGACTGATCGGAGAGACACCGTCGAGTTGCGCATCCCCGTTCCCGTTGTGCGATGAGCCCTCGCCTTCCAGCACTGACAGCACGACAGGTCATAGAGCGACTACGGAAAGCCGGCTTCGTGTTCGACCGTCAGGCCAAAGGGAGTCACGAAATCTGGTACAACCCGACGACGAAGCGCCGCACGGTGATTCCTAATCATCCAGGGGCGACCATCCCTCGCGCTACTCTTCGTGCCATCCTCAGACAGGCCAGCATCTCCCCTGAGGACTTCGAACAACTGTAAGCGACGTTCAGTACCCTTGTCCTCGGCGCGAGGGCCTATGCGAGCCGCGGAGCCCGCAGCCACTGTTGGCAAGCTCAGTGTTTCGCACACCTGGTAGCTAGAAAGACATGATCGTGGCGGCATAGTATTGCCCAGCCATTGGTGCGGTCAACCATAGGGTCTTGACAGCGGCCAGGGCGGGGTACAGGACCACGGCCCTGCCCCGCCATAACTAGAAGGATCTAGACGATCTGCCGGAGGAGGTCCGCGACAACATGACTTCATCCTGGTGGATACCATGGACGAGGTGCTGAAGGCGGCGCTCGGCGAGGGGTTCGACAGGAAGGTGTGTGAGTGATCAGACTCTAGCCCAAGGGCAACGCTGAGAAGCACCATACACTAGAGGATTGAGAAGTGCCGGGCACTCGGCCCGGCACCGGCTCTTCCCGATAGCCGTGCTGGAGCAGAAGGGTTGGAGGGGGTGCCGCTCCGCCCCAGAACAGGCATTTCTCAGCCAACATCAACGCCACCACCGGGTGGTCATACAGACACCCGCGCTCGTTCCGTGCCGACCTCGTCTCTCACCGCCACTTGCTGAATGCCCTGGGTATCGTTAGAATTGGTCTCAGCAAAGATCACAGGGGGGGCAAAGGAATCCCATGAAGAAAGGTTCGCAGGTCGCCGCGTTGCTCACAAAACCGGAGACGGTTCTTCAGGACTACGAACGATTGATGGACCTGGCCGGAGTACGGAACGCTCTGGACCCCGAAGCCACCACGATACTGAAGGACAACATCTCCTGGCACTACCCCTTCCCCAGCGCCAACACCACGCCCTGGCAGCTGGAAGGTACTATCATGGCGCTCCGCAAAGCGGGGTTCACCGATCTCTCCTGTGTCCAGAACGAGACGGTGGTCATCAACGCCTTCAAGGGGGAAGACCTCAACCTTTACTCCCCCATCTTCCGGAGCTACTGCATCCCCGTCCTCTACAACTTCAAAGAACAGGATATGACCTGGGTGCCCTACGAGCCCCAGGGTGAGATGCTTGTGCTCCACGACATCTATCCCGACGGGATCCACATCCCCGACTACCTGTTCGGCAAGAACATCGTCCATCTGCCCACCGTCAAGTGCCACATCTACACCACCACCACCGGCGCCATGAAGAACGCCTTCGGCGGCCTGCTGCATACCTTCCGGCACTACACCCACAGCTGGATCCACCAAACCCTGGTAGACCTGCTCACCATCCAGAAGGAGATCCACCCCGGTATCTTCGCCGTCATGGACGGGACCACTGCCGGCAACGGCCCCGGACCGCGCACGATGACACCCGAGGTCAAGAACGTCATCCTGGCCAGCGCGGATCAGGTAGCGATCGATGCCGTAGCGGCCAAGATGATGGGCTTCGATCCCCTGTCCATCGACTACATCCGACTGGCTCACGAACGGGGGCTGGGTGTCGGTGACGTCAGGGAGATTGAGCTGTTAGGAGACGACCTGGGCAACGAGAACTGGCACTTCGAGGTAGGGCGTTCCTTCCACAAGTTCCTGGGCTGGCTGGGGTGGTACGGACCAACCAAGGTGCTCCAGAAACTGGTCTTCCGTACGCCTCTGGTGAAGATCCCCATCTTCATCTCTGAGTTCAACCACGACTACGTACACTGGCCGTTGAAGGAGCGGAAGATCTACCTTCGGTGGAGGGAAACGACCCCCTGGGGCCAGTTGTTCGACCGGTACGAGAAGGTCGGATGTCTGGCTCTGGAGGCCAACGGCGAAAACCCGCGCCACTCCTGCGGCACCGAGACTGGCCAGCCCTGACGGGATCACTCCCCTGAATACGGAGCGGGCAGCCAGAAACGAGGAAGAGGAAGATGGGAAATTGTCTATCCGCTTGCCTGACCTTTGCTGTCCTGATCGCCCTCTTCGCCTGCTGCTGCCTGCCCATCCTGGCGATCGCGGTCGCCTGCGGGCAGTGGGGGTAGCGGATCAGCGATCAGCGGTCGGGTAGTTACCAGCCAGAGCACGCACAACGCATGGGAAGCCGCCGGCGGCTTACTTGTACCGCACTACCTCGAAGCGATACATCTGAACACGTTCGTCGTCGTCGACGATGCCTGCCTTGTACACCCTGGTGTGGTGGTACTGCTCCTCTGACGTTTGAATGGTGGGCAGGTCCGGCAGGAGCAGACCTCTTTTCAGTGGATTGTCCAACGATTGTACGATGAGGCCATAGCGCTTTGGGTCCAGCTGCGCCACGCTCTCAATTGGCTCCGGGGTGGAGAGCACATCCACAGAGATCTCCAGCTCGTCGAGTTCCTCAAGGCCGACAGGGGGAAAGCGGGGGTCTCGAGCAGCGGCGGAGATGGCGTTTTGGATCACCTCCTCAGCCACATTTGCCTGCCGGGGCTCGATGGTACCGATGCAACCCCTCAGTTGCCCGCCTTTCTTGATGGAGACGAACGCACCACCTGTCTCTTTCATCTCAGGCGTCAACTCTATCTCGGGCACCGCCTCCGGAACCTGATCGTGGCGTACGTAACTCTCAATCGTCTCCCTGGCTAGCTTCACTAACGGATGGGGGTTCGACATGGCTGGGCCTACCTTCCATCAGCGCCTGCGACTGCCACGCCCCCATTGTACACTAACGGCCATGGCGTGTCAATCGCGTGCTCTCCGCCGCCTGCGGACCCATTGATCGTTTAGGCCAGTTCCGTTGCGCGTTGCCCGGACTGCCGTTGCGACCGTGCACTGGCAGCGAGTGGGCAACCCACTGTAGACCAGGATTCCACTTGACAATATGCGCCCTGGCTTGGTATATTGTGTAGCAGGAGACGACGGAGATATCCCAAACCTCCATCCGGGTATGCAGGATTCTCTCGTGACAACTCTCCGGTAGAGCCCCAGTGCGGATACCGGTTCAAGGTCCTCCCTCGCTCGTGCGGAACATCGAGCAGCCAAGGGCGGCCATTCCTTCGGCAGACGATTGCGTTGCAGACGACCAGACAAGGAGGTACGAGACAATGAGCAGAGTGGTCACAACTGGGTCCAGATTGTGGTCTGTCCTCTTCGCCAGTGCGGCAATACTCCCGATGCTGGGCCTGCTGATAGGTGCGCTGCCAGCTCAGGCCGCAACCCCACCTGAGCCCACCTACGGCAGCGCGACCGTGGACGGCAATCCCGCTGAGTGGGACTTGAACAACGACTTTTTCGCTGAGATGTACCGCGCCGGAGACCCCCTCAAGCCGGTAGAATCGTACCTGTATCTGCGCTACGACTGTCAAACCCAGACTCTCTACGCGCTGGTGCTGGTCAAGGAGGGGATAACGGCCCTCGCTCAACCCGATGATGCGTTCATCAAGCTGGGAAACACGATAAAACTGGTCGATGGCAACTCCGGCGACAATGGGACACCTCCGGATTTCGTCTGGGTGACGAGCAATAGCGACACCATCGGCTTCGAGGCCTCGGCACCTCTGGCGCCCGGAAGCTACGCCAATCTCAACGTCCACTTGCAGGTCAGCGACGAAGGATCGCAGACCTCGGCCGTCGCCGACAGGGCCATACAGCTGGACATCCTCTGCACCGCCCAACCTGATATCTGCGTCGAAAAGACCGCTCTCGATGACAACGTGGACCCGCCGGCCACGCTACACTACGAGTACCAGGTCTGCAATCCAGGTCAGGTTCCGTTGTCCAACATCGACGTAACAGATGATACCTGCGATGATGTGCAGTATGTAAGCGGCGACGACAACCCCGCCAACAATATGCTGGACCCTGGCGAAGTGTGGCTCTACGAGTGCAGCTACGAATACACAGGCCCAGCCCTGCCGGGCGAGTGTGTTGTCAACAAGGTAGTGGCTGGGGGAGCATACAACGGGCAGATAGTGGAAGACGATCACGCGGCTGTGGTGCATTGCGCGTCTCCGCCTGAGGCAGGGATCCAAATCCTCAAGACGGTGAATCTCGAGCACGTGTGCCCTGAACAGTTACTTCTCTACCGGTACGAGGTCACTAATCTAGGCGAAGTACCCCTCTCCAACGTCACCGTTTCCGACGACAAGTGCAGCCCCCTCAGGGGTCCAGCAGGCGACCGGAACGGGAATGAGAAATTGGAGCCTCGCGAGACGTGGGTATACACCTGCAGATACGGGATTACCGGCCGGGAGCCCAACCCCTTCGAGAACAGAGTCATCGCTCGCGGCGAGGTTCTCGATGACGGCCAGTTGGTGGAAACCTATACGGACCGCCACCCGGCGATCGTTCAGATAGTGCCCTGCCTGGAGCCCGAAGCGGAATTCGTTCCCGAGCCGGGGGCCGCCCTGCTCTTCGCTGGCGGCTTGGCCGGCATGGCGGGATACGCACGGCTGAGATGGCGCCGCAGGTCTCGCACCTAAGTCTCTATCCTCGTGCGGGCGGGACATTATCCCGCCCGCTTCCTTTTTCTGAGATGTCGTCTATCGTTTTCCCCCCTCTCCCCAGGGCCTGTCCAGTCAAATGATAATGCTACCGAAGGGGAGTCATTCTTTCAAATGATAATGTTACCGGGATGCCCTCTCCTTCCTGTGATTCAGCAGGTACAAATAGGGTTTGGTGGACGTCCTCTGTCTGCCCTGGGACGGCGGCGGGCAGGGAGAAGATATGATCGAGAAGTTGATGGATCTCTCGCCGGAGCTGCCGAGGGTTG
>Ga0180438_10004237_pt1 | contig 20812 bp, 16 predicted proteins | sample SS_ome_12_FD_132455 | JGI IMG/M metagenome (GOLD analysis project Ga0180438, IMG submission 132455) | Hypersaline lake sediment archaeal communities from the Salton Sea, California, USA - SS_3_D_2 metaG | ecosystem: Environmental > Aquatic > Non-marine Saline and Alkaline > Hypersaline >... | reverse complement strand
GTTCATCGCCGTGTCGGTGAGCGAGGTCTTCGAAGCGCAGACGTTCTCGAACTTCTTCCGGTTCCCCATGATGTTCCTGTGCGGGCTATTCTTCCCTATCGCAAAACTGCCCGTGTTTCTCCGACCTCTCTCTTACGCATTGCCGTTAACCTACGGTGTGGATGTGCTCCATGGAGCAATTCACGCCGAACATACCATGTCTTTCGCGCTCGATTTGTGCGTGCTCGCGGCGTTCTGTATTGGTCTGTTCGCTGTGAGCCTCCGTAACGTCAGGCGAAACTGGATCGCGTAGGAGGAGGTCGACGCGGATGAAGATCGGCAGCTTCGAGTTCAATTTGCGTGAGCTGGCCGGGTCGCTGGGGGACTTCGGCACGTTGCTGCCGCTGGCCATAGGGTACATCATCGTCTGCAAGCTGGACCCCGTCGGACTGCTGGTGATGATGGGCCTGACCAATATCGCCACCGGACTGATCTACCGCCTGCCTATGCCCATCGAGCCGATGAAGGTCCTGGCGGTGGTAGCCATCGCGCACGTCTGGACGCCGGAGAAAGTCTACGCCTCCGGGCTGGTCATGGGAATTGTCTGGCTGGCGATAGGGGCAACGGGCGCGATGGACTTCGTCGCCCGGTGGACGCCTCGCAGCGTGATTCGCGGCATCCAGCTCTCACTGGGGGCGCTGCTAGCCATCGAGGGCGTCAAGATGGTCAGCACGTGGTGGCTGCTTGGCGCGGCGGCCATCCTCGTCGTGCTCTTGTTGAGAGACAACCGCTACGCGCCCGCCTCGATTGTTCTGGTCATCGGCGGGATCGTGATCATGGCCGTGCGAGGCCAGTTGGCCCAGGTGCGCGGTGTTTCGCTTTCTCTGCCGCCGTTGACAATAGTCGATCCCCGCGAAATCTGGCCGGTGCTGCGGGACGCGGGCCTGGCCCAGATACCGTTGACGGCTACCAATGCCGTGATCGCCACGTCTGCGCTCATCGCCGAGTACTGGCCGAACCGTCGGGTTACGAACCGCCAGTTGGCGGTCAACATGGGCGTCATGAACGTGATCTTGCCGTTCTTCGGCGGCATGCCCTTGTGCCATGGGGCTGGCGGTCTTGCCGGGCAGTACTACTTCGGTGCGAGGACCGGCGGCACCAACGTTATCGAGGGGGCCATCGAGATCTCCCTGGGCATCCTGCTGGGCGGCAGCATCGCCGCGATCTTCGCCGCGTTCCCGCTGGCCATCGTAGGCGCCATGATGATGCTGGTCGGAATCGAGATGGTCAAGTTCGCCCGCGACCTTCGCCTCGACCGGCACCTCGTTCCTGTCGCGGCGACCTTGGCGGGTTCACTGCTGGCCAACATGGCCGTCGGTTTTGCCGTCGGTATGGCCGTTCACTACGCAATCTTGGGCAGGCGCGGGGTGACGGACCATGTCCGGTGACCAGCAGCTGATGTCCGCCGTCGGTCGCGGCGGTCTGGATGCGTTCGAGCAGCTTGTTCGGCGCCACCAGTCCACAGCGTGGGGTGTGGCTGTTCGCTGACATCAGCTGGAGATCGGCTCATTGGTCTCCGCGCACAACGAGGAAGATCTTAGCGTCCCGGCCCTGCCAGCTCCGGCCGCAACCTCTCCTTCGTCGGCGATCCCTTCCTCTGTGAAAGAAATGAGACGGCTGTCCGTTCCCAGAATTGGTTCTTTTGCTGTGAGATAAAGCAGCAATCAAACACATAGACCGTTACTTTCGAGAGACAATTGGAACCTGGGAGATGTCCCTTGATTGCGTTGTCTTCCTTCTCGTTCCGAACAGGTTCGGAGACGAAAGGGGCCACACACGGATCTCTGCAGAGCAAAAGGAGGGAGAAACCATGATTATGGAACAACTCGGAATCTACGGCTGGAAAGAACAGGATGAGAACCTCACCATGACATCCCTGCTCACAGGCGACCCGTTGCTACTAATCGGCAACCACGGATGCGCCAAGACGCACCTTGCCTGCAGGACAGCGGAAGCGTTGGGCAAGAGGTTCCTTGTCTATGACGCTTCAAAAGCGATGTTTGAGGATGTGCTCGGGTATCCCAATGTCGAGAAGCTGAAACAGGGCGTTGTTGAGTACGTGTCCAGTCCTGTGACAGTGTGGGACAAAGAGCTTATCCTGATCGATGAGCTCAACCGCGCCATACCGGAACTTCAGAGCAAGTGGCTGGAGATTATCCGCAGCAGGAAGATCATGGGATTCCCCACACAGGTCAAATGGGTATGGGCAGCGATGAACCCGATGACCTACTCGGCAACACAGGCTTTGGACGAAGCGCTTATCGGCAGGTTCGCGCTGTTCATCTATCCACCGGACGTGCTCCAGATGAGCGAGGAGGACAGGATCAGGGTTACGACATGCATCAACGGTGACGATGCGCCGAGCCTCAGCGAATGGCTGCCAGTCGGCAACGGAAGGTGGCGCAGCCGCCACGGGCAGATCACAAGCGCGCACCCATATATGAGCAGCAGTGGCAAAACCGTGTCCACAGGCGCGGCCGATGTGGTCGGAGTTCAGATGCGCGAAATGCTGCGGAAGGCTGCTGAACATTTCAACCGACTTCGCAGCGAGATGAAAACATTGTCCGAGTTCCTGGCCAAGTTCGCTGACCTATTGATGCGAGAGACCAACGGCGAGATCGCGCTTGACGGCCGCCGTCTCGGGTTCATGTACAGGAACATCCTCGCCAACCGTTCGGTGGAACTCGCTAAAGCAGAGGTTTTCGGCAGCAAGCCTGGACCGTTTGCCGAATCAGCCCGGTACGTCGTCCAATCGAGCATACCCATAGGGTTGAACGACGAATCGCTGAAACGCGAGGAGGCAGTCCACAAGATGGAGGTCTGCTTCGACCTGCTCAGCAGCTACTTCGAGAAAGGCTCGGAGATAGACAGGGTCAACCGCATCTACGAGCTGTTCACCACAGATGACCTGATGCGGAAAGCGGAGATACTGCTCAGGGAAGACCTGGGCGAGTTCGCTGCGTCAAAGGCGTGGACGGACCTGATCAACGACCATCAGGATATAACGTTGCTGGCGTACACGGCGCTGCAGGTTGAGGCGCGCAGGCCGGACACGGTTCCGCAGGAGCTGCTCGAGGGGCTGAGTGGCAAGATTAGCGCTTCCGGACTCTCGAGTGATTGCATCCCAAATCTGAGAGGTGAGTCCGTTGAGTACATCGAAGAGGTGGAAGCGCTGTTGGACCAGGAGACAGACCTCGCCAAGCTCGTGGCATACAACAGGGTCAGTAAACTCGCCGAGAAGGAGAGGATGACTGCAGCGGATATCGAGGAGACGCAGCGGCTGATCGAGCACGATATCGAGACGTTCAGGAAGCTTATTGAGGATGGAGGTGAAGGATAATGGAGACGTTCAGACTGTGGTTAGAACAAGACCGACAGGTCCCGCGGTTCAAGCGGTTGTGGTTCGAGAAGGTGCCGGTGTCAATCGCGGATGTGCTCAGGAAGGGTATCCATCCGTGGCAGGGTGCCGATGTTCACAGGTCGCTCAAGGAGAAGTTCGTTGAGGTGTTGAACAGCGGTGAGATGAAGCCTGCTGAACTCGGACAGTTCGGCTACTGCGCAGATGTCTCGTGCGTGGTATCGAGCTACCCCTGGCAGAATGAGTCGCAGTTCGAGGAGACCCTCGAACGTATCAGGGACGGCGTGTACTTCGTGGACAAGCTGTCGTACGTGGAGCTGCTGGAGATCGCCAGGGAGCGGTTGCAGCGGAGGTGGTCGCACAGGACGGCCCATTCGCTACTGAGCCGCACACATGTGGGATTTGATGAGATGCGGAGATTCCTCAAGGCGAAAGATAAGGACATCAAGCTATCGGGCTATGCGGACATCGAGAGGTACGACCTCGGCGAGATACTCAGGCTGGGCGATTTCGAGAGTGAGGATAGTATCCTTATCAGCGAGGGTATACCGGTGACGAACTTCCGCTCCGCTCGCTTCCTGGAGAGGATTACAGATGAGCGCGGCTTGCTGCGCTTGACTGACGGCATACGCGATTTCCAGGTCACGGCAAATGGTGGTGGGCCGTTCTGCCATGCATCTGTGCGGTACAACTGTCAAAGGGATGGAGACACAATACGCTTCGTGCCTGAGCTTAACAGAGAGCAAGCGAAACGTGAGTTGGCGAAACTGGTGGCTGCACAGTGGCGAACTGACGGGGGCCGATACTGTTTCACGACGGATGTCCCCCGATTCTCCGAGATGCTCGACAAAGAAGGCTACAAGATCAGCTTTGCCGCGCTCGATTACATGAAGCCAAGAGAACCGGCCATATCCTCAGCAGAGATGGCGCAATCGAAAGTGATGCGGTTCTCCGTGGGGAAGTTCCTCACAGGCAACGCCAATGGAGACTCCATCAAAGCCATCTTGCGCGAGCATGGTGTCAGCATGACCGGTCGTAAGGAGGAGTTGGTGGACAAGCTGGCAGGGCTTGCCGCTAGACTATATGAGGAAAACGAGCCCGAGCTCGACGTTTACTTCAGCAAGCACAGCTTCGTTCGTGTGGCCAACGGGAGCAAGGATAGGGGCGGGGGCTTCCCCGTGCTTGACGGGTTCGATCTGCGCGACATGGTTCTCACCATGTACATCATTAAGCACTTGCGCGGCAACACCATCCTCGAAGCTTCCCACAACAACGACACCTTCGACCTGCTTTCACTTGCCGGCTCTCTGATCAGGCGGGAAGTGGCGCTTGCGGGAACCTTCCTGCGCGTTGAATAGTGCAACACAATGGGACGCTCCGAGGGGAGTGTTTCAGTGGAGCGTCCCTGCCTCCTTAAGACGTGCAGAAAGCGACGGCGCGGGAAAACAAATGGTCATATTCCTGTCCCGAAAAATAGCGTTTGACGAAATTCGGCACATCATGTATGATAGTGCTGTCAAATGGGGGGAATCGTCGTGGGCTTTCAGGAGAAGCACGGTTCCTAGTTCTTCCGTTCTCACCTGCTAGCAGACGAGTGGCTGCTTCCTCCCCTTTTACACGGATACGGTGTGCTTTGGTTGAAGAGTCCGTGCCCGCGGAAAGGACGGCTCTAGCCGAAGACGTGTCAGCGAGGCAGCCCTATGATCGATAATCCGCCGATTCACGAGGGGCAGCTTCTCGCTGGCTCGCTCTTTAACGAACCCATGAAAGTCGTGACCGTCAGCGCGAGCGGTCCAGATACCTTGGTTGCAGGTCTAGTCGGCACTCAGTCCGAGAGATTCCGAGACGTCACCTTGACATGCCAGGACTTCGACTCTCTCACCGTTCACAACAGTGCATTCACTTATGAAGGAGATGGCCTGCTCCTGCGGCTGGGTCTCCAGGCTTACTCACTCGGCTCCGCTTACAAGTCCGACCCCTACTTCGGGATATCCATTTCCCGCGTTGATCCTCTACGCCGTCAGCTCGAGGCCATAGGCGATTACCTACTCAAGCTCCCGCGCGTGCGGTCCCTCCCGCGGTGCGAGTTGGATGCAGCTTACTTCCATCTTTACAGCATAGAGCGCGACGACGTTGACTACATCATGGAGATTTTTCCCATAGTCAAACGCAAAGACATCCAAGAACACGGCACGTACCGCACCAAAGAAACCATTCTCCAAATCCACGACGCCATGCAACGGGCCATCAACACCGGCGAACCATACCAAAGCCTACCCGATCCACCCCCCGGCCCGCCAACAAATCCCGATGGCACATTCGCCTCCTTGCCGACCTGGCGCCCCGGCGACCCGAGGCCTACGGACTGGCCCCCTCACATCCATCCGCCGAAATTGTCCGATTCTGGAGTAGATGGCGATGCCTGAAAGCCCAGTTGTAATTGAGCATGTGATTCCACATGTAGGTCCTACGGAAGTCTCCCTGTACCCTCCGGCCGATACCTTCTATATTTGGTTAAGAAGACATAGTGAGACAAATCGACTCAAAGGTCTGCGTCACTTGGGAGCGCTATCCCATGCGTTGCCGGGGGCGCGACATGCTCGGTGGGACTACACCGTTGCGTTATTGTACTATGCCCAGTCTCTCAACGCTCTTCCAGCAATGAACACTTCATTCAATTTGGGCGCAGTGCATTTTAGCTCTGTCCAAGCAGCTTTGCAGACCATTGCTCTCTGCTGGAACATCGGTCATTTGCCCGGGACTTTCTCGGTCGAGAAGGGGGTCTACAGATTCCTGCATAGGAGAAACAAAGACAACCCTGCGAACGAGTTGCCTTGGCCTAATGAACATGACCAAAGGATGCAGGTCGCACGGAAAGCGGCGAACCGATTCCTGCGCGAGCAGGACTACTTGGGTGTCTCTCGGGTACTGGCAGTGATCAAGTTGCTTTCCTTGCTTGTCGATGATAACGATGATGGTGGCACGATCTCGGACATCGTCTACGAGTTCACCGCTCCGTTCCTTCTCTCATACGACGACGGCGAGTCGAAACAAGGGCCTAAACTCAGAAAGGCCTTCACGATTGTGCGCCATTTGTCGTATCTGACGCTTGACACGACACTTTCGGGCCTTCAGTGGTGTCCTTCGATTCCTTCACTTCTTCGCCAAGAGCTTGATTATAAGGCCACAGATCTTGAGAGACTCGCAGACCGCGTGTGTGAAATACTCTCGCCTATAGAAAGAGTCACTTACGCTTCCCTATACCATCGCGAAGTCGCTCGGCGGGAGACTGCAGTGGTGGCGGATTGGGTCTATGAGCAGCTCGAAAGATGCAGCAACCCGTCAGCGAGGATATCCGAGTGGATGAACGGAAGGTTGTTTAGAGATCTTCGTATAGGTCGTAAGCCTTCGATGAAATCGGCGATCTTGGCCGGTGCCATACGTCTCCGAACCCACTTCGCGGGAACTGAGCATTCTCCCGTAGAAGTAGAGTTTTCACTACAGAAAAAGAAGTTCCCGCTAGCACTTGTGTCCCATTACCAGGCATGGAACTCGGAAGCGATGCTCGAACCCGACGAGTGGATAATTGATGCTATTGTCAGGAGACCAGCGACGCCGGACGACGTTGGACGGCTACTGGTCTGGATGATCGCGGGATTCGAGACAGCCGACGCCGCCCCCGCCGATACCTTTGAACTTCTCCGGAAGGCGGATTTCGAGAATGTGTACATATCTCTTCTTAAACGGGCCTTCGAACTTACGTTCCCCGGAAAAAGCGCAAGTATTGAACCGTGGCCCCTTTCCCGTTTTGGGCTGTTTCCGAAGATGCCTCTGGAGCGATCGAGGGGCGCCGTGTGGGCATGCGATGCGAAACTCGGTGATCAGATAGCGAAGCACATTACTCGAAGCAGCACTAGGCAGATACCTGCAGATTTGAGAGATCGATATGCTGAACTCATGGGCATTCGTGAATTGCGCGCATACTTGCGTAGAAACTGGAATGGTATGGAACTTCGCCAGCGGTGCCTGCTGGTTCCGGCGTCTGTTCGCTTTCAGGATCAGGAAAGATATTTGATTGAGTTTGACGGCGGTATTGTCGTGATCTCATCAAGAAGCGGTCGTATCACGTGGTACGGGCTTGAATCAAAACGAGGCCACGGAGACCCCCTTCATTCCCTGGAAAGAAGACTCGAAACCTTAGGAATATGGGCACCGACGGTCAAGCTATCGGCTAGATACGCGTTCGCGCAACTGGAACTCAGGAAGCGTTCTGAAAGAAAAAAGCGACGAGAAACAGGATAGGTGCTGCAGCTAATGGACGAACCGAGAAGCGAAAAACACAAGACCGCGCGTGACAGCTTGCCCGAAGAGCTTAGGCCTGTATTCGAAGACTTTGTGGCAGACTACAGATTTGCTGCCACCAAACACCATGGCAAGCCGTATGTGTCTTATGTCGTGCTAGCCGACATGGTTCGAGCAGGCTGGCGCCTATCTGCCGATCCCCGTGTCCCCCACCCACCGAGGGAGGGAACGAAAGAAGACTAAGTCATGGCTTCTAGATCTCTTGACCGCTTCAACGCATTGCTCGGTTACGTGGACCAACTGATCGATATTCATGGCCGATTACAGAAAGGCAAGGGAAGAAGATACTATCAAGAGGCACTGCACAGGTCCGGGGTTGTGCTCGTGGTGGCCGCATGGGAAGCATACGTGGAGGACGTACTCGACGAAGCACTAGATTTGATCGAGAGAAGCATGTCATCAAGCACTTCACAACCAGTGCCAGCTTGGGCCGTGACCAACTTCATGTTGACCAAGAACCGTATATCTTCGGAGATCAAGCAATTCCACAACCCAAATGCAGAGAACATTGTACGTCTGTTTCAGGGTAGCATTCGTTTCGACCCTTCCGACCATTGGCTATGGAAGGCGCCACGCCGCTACTGGGGCAAAGCCGATTCCATGAAGGAGATTAACGAATGGCTTCGCATAAGACATTGCATCGCACATGGAGCGGAGCTTCCCGCAGAGATTCCCTGGCTTCGAGGCCCCAGCGGCCAGCCACGTCTTGTACTCGGACTCCTGAAAGACTGCAAGAGGACGTTTGAGCATTTCGCGGAGGAAACGGACAAAGGTCTCGGCAGTTTTCTAAAGACCAGCTATGGGATTCCTCAAACGTGGTGACTACTAAGCTACTCGGTAGGAACGGAGAGAAACACCTACCATCGTACGCTTTGCAAGCGAGTGGAGCTATCAAGCCTGATAGACGGTTTTGCTCCACCGCCGACGAATCATACCATACTCTCCTGGATCCCTTCCCAGTGAATCCAGGTCCCTCCTATATGCCAAAGGAGAGAGAAAATGTGGGAACGCTCGCTGACGGACTTGTTCCACCGGGTAAAACAAGTCTTGCCCGAAAAGCAAGAACTTGTGACATTCCCTCCTCACAAGACCGTCCGTGAGGCGCTCGAGACAACGGGAAGAAGGACCGGTCCACGTCGTGGCCTGGAGCGGGGTGTATGACGAGAGACGATACCAGGGCGTGCCAAGCAGCTGAACGACAAGAGTGTCTTGACGCGGTACTGAATTCACCCGCACGGAAGAAGTTGGTGATCGGTGGACCGGGAACCGGCAAGACCTTCCTTTTCGGTCAGCTCTTGGAGAGAAACGCCAACGGCAACAACCTTGCAATGACGTTCATTCGGAGGCTTGTCGACGACATGGCCCCCGAGCTAAGCGAATGGGCAGAGGTAAAGACGTTCCATGCCTTCTGTAAGAAGACGTTGCATTCAAGAGTAGGACACGTTGACCTCGTTCCCTATCTGACCGAGATCATCAGTCGGGACTCGGAGCTACTTGAGAAGGGTTTTGGCAATTTCGATTGCAAGATACGTATGCTCGAGGAGAGTAGTCCCGAAGTAGCTTTCTACCTAAAACGCGGCGACTATTATGGCGCCGTCGGCTTTGACGATTCAGTTTATCGTGTACTGAAACACCTGCGGGCGGACCCAAGCATCCTGCCATCATTTGATCAGATTGTGATCGACGAGTTCCAGGATTTCAACCCATTGGAGGTCGCTTTCATCGAGGAGCTAGCAAAGAAAGGGCCCATCCTCATTGTAGGGGACGATGATCAGGCTATCTACGAAGGCCGTAGCGCTTCGGCGAAGCACCTGCGGAGTGTATATATGTCCGGCCTGTTTGAGGTGTTTGATCTTCCGTTTTGCAGTCGCTGTCCGGAGGTTATTATCAACGCGACGCATTCCATAGTGAGCCGCGCTCAAGCACGGGGCTACCTGCATGGTCGAATCAACAAGCGCTACGAATGTTTTCTCGGCGCCAAGGAGGCCGACAGTATCAAGTACCCAAGAATAGTAAGGGCTCAATGCTCAACAGGGCGAGTCATCCCGAAGTACATTGAGAAGGAGATTCTCAAGATCGATGACGAAGACGTGGCTGACTCGTATGCGGAAGGAAAGACATATCCAACTGTTCTCATTGTCGGACATAGACAATACCTGAGGGAAGTCGCAAAGCAACTGAGAGGTAGGTATCCGCACCTGTTGTATTCTCCAAGCGAGAGGACCGAGTACGGAATCAACGATGCTTATGAGATCCTCTTAGGAGATGATAGCGCGAATCTGGGATGGCGCATTCTACTCGAGCTTTTCTGTACTCCTGAACAGCAGAAGACCGTTCTTGCTCGCACCGAAGATGGGATCGGGTTACTCCATCTGCTGGCTCCTGAGTTTCTCAATCGCCACTTACGCGTATTGAAAATAATAAGAGCCATACGCAATGGCGAGACGTTGACCCCGAGCTCGGAAACGGGACTGAGAGAAGTGGTTGGTAGATCCTTTGATCAGTTAATACAGCACTTTGCTCCTAAAAAGGAAGAAGCCGTCCCGGAGGTCGACGAAACGATACCTTCGATCTTGCTGACGTCTTTTGTTGGCTGCAAGGGCCTATCTGGGGGCCATGTGTTCATCATCGGCGCGAACAACGGGTCAATACCGAAAGACCCTCGTCACATCAGAGATATCGAGATATCGCAGTTTGTCGTTGCTTTAACGAGAACGAGGAAGCAATGCCACATAGTTTCTAATAAATGGCTTATTGCACCCGTCATGAATGGGGAACGCCAAAGGACGTACAGGGAATCGTGTTTTGTCACTTGGGTACCTCGTGACATGATTGAAAACAGGGGTTACCTGAAAGCGAATGGTCTCAGTTGAGTGAGAACACGTATCTGAGCAAGTCTAGCGCGAGAGCGTATGACGTCATCTGCACAGATCCGCTGAACACGACGCAGCGCGATCTTCCGAACATCGTTATCGCTGCAGATTGGAGCGTTGACGGGAGAAAGGGGTGGATGGTGAGAGCCGACTTGTGCCCGAAGAACAAGTATCTCGTGTTCCCGCCGGAGCCCGTGGGCGAACATTCAACCCTCATTCACCGAATTGAAACGTGCTTGCCTGAGCACGGCACTGCGCTGCTCGGTTTCGACTTTCCTATCGGTCTACCAAAGCAGTATGCGGAGAAGACGGGAATCTCGACTTGGCGACAAGGCTTGGAACTCTTCGGTGGACCGGGTTGGGAGTACTTCTATCAAAGGAGCGACAACCCCACCTTACGTCAGCCGTTTTTCCCGCTCCCAACAAGAGAGAAAGGCAATTACAGAAATCAACTTGCTGAGGCGCTGGGTTTCGGAAACCTTAAGCAGCTCTTGCGACGGTGCGACAAGAAAACGGACAATCGACCGGGAGCAGAGTGCGTGTTCTACACGCTCGGTGGCCGGCAGGTAGGAGCAGGCGCCGTAATCGGTTGGAGTGAGGTTCTGGCCCCCGCGATGGAAAGGATCCGCTTCTGGCCGTTCGATGGCGATCTGAATGACCTGTTGCGCGAGCCCGGCATAGTAGTCGTCGAGGTCTATCCTCGGGAAGCATACACGCACCTCGGCATATCCATAGGGCCCGGCACCGGCCTCAGCAAGAGAAGGAGAGAAGACCGGCAGAAGGCTTGTGCACACGTTTTGGAAGCGGTAACCGGAGGTGGCATCAAGTTCTCCGAACCAGCGAAATCCTGGATCCAATGGGGATTCGAACGCGAAGACGACTTCGACGCGATGATGGGGCTACTTTCGATGCTTCAAGTGGTAACAGGCCAGCGCGACCCCGGTTCGCCCGATGAGGACCCTTACATTCGCACAATCGAAGGCTGGATCCTTGGTCAATATTCAGCAGTCTAGCACGACGCATCTGACCGGCAACTCACATTCTTCGACAAGTAAACTCTCTTTTCACACCCAACGCCTTGGGAAAGTCGGAAAGGAAGAACAGTATGTGAATAGAATTGACCTACACCTTATCCATATCATCATCGCTTGCCTGGACGTGAGCATACACCTGAGTGTTCCTGAAGTCGGAATGCCCCAACCATTTGCTGATCTTATACAGCGACACGCCAGCCATAGCCAATTGCGACGCGAAAGCGTCACTCGACATGTGCGATGTGACCGAGCACTCTCGTTACTGCAGCGCGATCTCGCCGTCCTCTAACTGAACCGACATACGCGACGGTGCCTCGTCGTAAACCGCAAGGTTAACTGAGATGGGCAAAGATCCTCCCGCCTGCGCGGATTGGTCGACAGCAAATTCCATCTCGAGCAACGCCTCGCTACCGGCCCCGCCTGTCAGACCGCTAGCGCGAGCCATCGACAGTGCCAGGGAACCGTCAATCTGCGCGTTATAGGACATCGTGAAATCTGTCGTCAGCGCACTCATATTTACCTCTGATAGTGAGAGCAGGTTCGGGTCGAACGCAAGATCAAGGTCCAATCCCGCAACTCCCGACGGGTCTGAGATCATCAACGAGGCAGAACACGTGCCGCCGGGGGTCACGGGTTCGGTTTCGACCCAGGCGCGCACACCGGGTGTGGCACCGCCGCCTCCGCCGCCCCCACCACCTCCGCATCCTGCCAGGAGCATCGTGCCGGCGCACAGTACTAGGAAAAGAATCACCGCGCCGCTGACATATGATTTGTAGCTCGATCGTTCCATTGCCCTACCTCCTGTTCGTGACGAGCCCGCTTAGACGGCAACTTTCGCGGCAGCTCTCAACCTTGCGCACTCTCAGTGTGCGGCTTTCAGACATACGATCGCATCCATCGCATTCACCCGTCCGTCGCTGTTGAGGTCGCACCCGGTACGGGAGGTGAGACCTACGGCAACGTCCAGAATAATCCGCGCATCGTCTTCATCCACATCACCATCCTGGTCGATGTCCTCCTTTGACCAAACGCTGATGTAGTTCGTCTTCGTTTCTGTGTCCGAGCCACCCGGACTAGCAACCGTCAGGCTGACTGTGAGGCGACCCGCAGAGCGGTATGTGTGCGAGGGATTCTGTTCTGTGCTTGAGCTTCCGTCTCCGAAACTCCACGACCAGCCTGTGACAGTGGCCGTGGACTGATCCGTGAACAGGACCGTCAGAGGTATATTCCCGCTCGTGGGGCTAGCCGTGAAATCCGCGACCGGTGCAGCCCCAGTCACGTGGATGTAGCTAGCCTTTGTCTCTGTATCTGAGCCGCCTGGACCCGACACTGTCAGCCTGACCGTAAAGTACCCGGTCGAATTGTAAGTGTGCGACGGGTTCCGGGCGGTGCTCGTGCCTCCATCTCCAAAATCCCACGACCAGCTTGTTACCACGCCCATTGACTCGTCCGCAAACTCGACCTCGAGAGGGGTGGTTCCGCTTCTTGGACTGGCGCTGAATCCAGCTACCGGCGCAGGTTCGGTAACGTGAATGTGGTTTGTTTTCGTCTCCGTATCTGACCCTCCAGGACCACTTACCGTCAGGCTCACCGTGAAATAGCCGGTAGCGTCGTAAGTATGCGATGGGTCCTGCTGAGTGCTTGTACCACCATCCCCGAAATCCCACGACCAACTCGTTATCTCTCCCGTTGACTCGTCCGCGAACTGGACTGTCAAAGGCCTGTGTCCACTTGTCGGGATAGCACTGAACGCCGCTACCGGCGCCGCCTCTGCTACGTGAACGTAGTTCGTCTTGGTCTCCGTATCCGAACCGCCCGGACCTGAAACCGTGAGACTTACCGTAAAATAGCCGGCACCTTCGTAGATGTGCGACGGATTCTGCTCAGTGCTTGCGCCACCATCCCCGAAGTTCCACCACCAACTGGTTATCTCCCCCATGGATAGGTCAATGAACTGAACTTCCAGCGGTTCTACGCCGCTCGTAGGCGCACCGCTGAATTCAGCTACTGGCGGTTCAGCCTCCGCAAGCGTTCCGATCTCTACCGAGGTCGTGGCCGGGTAATACCCGCCGCAAACGATTATCTCCTGCTCGATGGTAGCCCCAGCGGCAAGATACCTGCCCGTGTCGAGCGAGGTATCTCGCGTCCACACGTCCAGCTCACCATCGTAGTATTCAACCGTAACGTTCGCGTCCGGCTCCGTACCTAGCCCTGAAATGGCGTACAACCTGTCCGCGAGCACGGTCAGAACCACGTGTCCCCGGGGACTCGGCAGCGCTGCCCTCGTCTCCCAGGTATCCGTACCGGGATAGTATACGTCAACGTAGTCCTTCCAACCTGAGAAGAAGCCGCCAACCAGGTAGATACCACTGCCAAACTGCGCGGCGCGCACGTCTGATCGAACGCGCGGCATCGGCGTCCCTGAGGTCCAGGTGTCGGTGCTGACATCGTACACGTACGTATGGTAAACCAGGAATACATAGATCCGCCCACCAACCGCTGCACAGGCCGCTCCCCGCGGGGGTTCGTTGCTCGGCATTGGCGCTTTATACGTCCACGCGCCGGTGATCGGGTCGTATTCCTCGACACTTGTAAGCATCCCCGACGCATTTGTGCCGCCAATCACGTAGATCTTCCCCCCGACGACGGCACATCCGGCCATGGTGCGTTCCGTTTGCAGAGGTGTTCCTAACGTCCACGTATCGGTCACAGGGTCAAAGACCTCGACCATGGTACTTGCGCTGTCGGTCGCCGGCTGCCGCCCGCCGCCGATAAGATACAGTTTCCCTTCGAGAACCGCCGCACACGCGCCTCCGCGTTCTGTGGACAGAGGCGGACCATCAGTCCATTGCATCTCGCCGGTACCTGGCAACCCTATAACGGAAACTGTGTCGTCAAGCTCGTTAGCAACGTAGACCCTTGTTCCTTGCCCGTTGACGGCCAAAGCGTATGGGAGTTCCCCTACTTCTATTTCCCGTATTATCTCGTGAGTTGCTGTGTCTATCACAAACACCTTGTTCCCCGTCTCAATGGGGGACGTACTGGCGTAGCTGCCCGCGGCATATAAGTACTCGCCGTCCGGCGTCACGGCAAGCGCTTGCGGTCCCCAGCCGGCAGCCGGCAGTTCGATAGTGTTGGTCACACTGTTGTCCGAGGTCCGCACGACGCTAATGGTTCTGTCTGAGCAGTTCGAAACGTAAGCAAACTGCCCGTCCGGGGAAAACACTATACCTCCGGAATAGAAGCCCACGTCTATTCTGTCGATCATTCCCAACGTTGCCGTATCGAATACTGCGACAGTGTCCCTCTCGCCGTGCGCTCCCTCCCTCACGTACAGGCGGTCTCCTTGAGGGTTCACCTCCACCGCCCATGGCCCGTTACCGGTAACGTTGACCGTTTGTGCCACCGTGTTGGTTCGCAGGTCAATGACGGAGAACGTGCAGTTCGCGGAATTTGAGACGTAGGCGTACGTGCCGTCCGGATCAATCGCTACATCGTTCGGCTCTCTTCCGACGGTGATAGGGTCTCCGACAATGCTGTTGGTCTCGGTAGAAATCACACGTACGATGTACTTCTGAGACCCGTACCCGGCGCAGGGCACGTACAGATACTGCCCGTCCGGAGTGATTGCCGTGCTGTGCGGACCGTCGTCGGGTGCCAGATATATCGTTTCTACAACCTCGTTGTCGCTTGTCCGTAAAACGGAAATGGTGCCGTCCGCCCAATTTGACACGTAGAGGGTACCCCCGTCAGGCGTCAGGGCCAGTCCTATGGGATCGGCTCCCACGGGTATGGTGTCTACCACGTTGTCAGGATAGCTCGCGGACATAGCCTCAGTAACTGCGCGGGCTTCACCCGCGAACATGCTGAGTGTGTGAACTGTAACGAGAAGAGCAATGAAGTATTTCCTCATGTTAATCCCCCTTTCTGTAAGCATGCTGCGATGCCACACAACCGACGTCCATTCAGCGCTCACGTGTACAATCTCTCCAGAGCTCGCCGCGCGTCCGGCTGCATCACGTCCGCGTAAACCTGCGTGGTAGCGATGCTCGCGTGTCCAAGTTGCTTCTGAACAAGCCTGAGGTTCCACCCGCTTGCCTTGTAGAGGTGACAGGCATACGTGTGACGGCACGAATGCATGGAGTAATGCGGGCTCAGCCTGGCAAGCGCTGCGCATCGCTTGAAAGCCTTCTGTATCGCTCTCGTCGTCATGAAGCTGCCCGTACCGCTGGACACCAATAGCGGCGCATCGTCGGCAACGGGTTCGCCAACCGTTGTCTTCCACCGGAGGTACTCCACCAGGTGCTCCTTCAAAGCTCCGTTGAAAGCGACTGACCTCGGCTTCCCCCCTTTGCCCCTTCGCACTATCAAAGAGGACATGCCATCCTCAATGAAGATGTCACCGCATCTCAAGTTGGCCACTTCGCTCACTCTCAGCCCTGTGGAAAGGGCGAGATGCACGATCAGGTAATCCCTGACCGCTCTTCTGCCTGCCGATCCTCCTGACTGTTCAGCCCGAGTTCTCGCTGCTCGCAGCAACCTTTCAACCTCTCTTGTCGAGAGGAACTTTCTCTCATCCAGAACCCAGTAAGACCTGACCATACCCATCTATCCATCGCTCAACTCTCCAACATCGTGTTCGCGATGCTTACGAAAAGCGAACCTCGGCGCTGCAGAGAGGCGGTTCTAACAGGCGATGATGTGATCGGTTACGAATACACGTTAGAGAATTGGTGGGAATATTTAAGAAGCTTTCGGGCACGCTCGTCGTCGGCACTCGGTAGGGAGCGCTGATGCCCGTATGTGTGCGTGGCCTGTGGGCTTAGAAAAAAGACTTGACTTCTTCCGGAAAGGGGTGTATATTAATTTACAGTTCATATTTCGTAAGAAATGTGAACTTCCGAACATGCTGGATTTTGGCCGTTGGCGGATTCTTTGTGTGCGGCGCCGCATGATCTGAGGAACAAGCTTCATCACAAACCAACCGTGGCGAGCCCTGGAGCACGCGTTTCAATTCGCTTCGCGAAACCGCAACCCGCTAGAATATTCCCTGTGCTGCCGTGTTCCCAAGGATTTCGACTGATCGGGGCCTCCTACAACAGCTCCGCTTAAGGCCAATGCAACCTATTTCTCGACATCCAGCAACTCCAAATAAGGAGATTTGCCTACGCTCTTCCATTACCCACGGGACAGACGACCAAGCTTTCAAAACAAGGCTATATTGCAAGGGAACACAGGGGAAAAGATTCAGCAGCTATCTTATCGATGCTCATCAAGCGTTGCAGTCGCTCTCCCAGCGCGTAGAGAAGCACACTGACGCGGAACATAGCTGACTACATGACAGAAGGAAGTGCGTTAAGCTTCTGGGTAAGATTGCCAAGCTAAACAGACAGACTGATCGACCACGCCGATTGACTGGTGCTCTTTGTGAGGAATTGATCGAGGTGTTATAGGAACAGGAATCGAAGACGAGCGTGGTCAGCCTAGGTTTTGTTCCTATCTCTTCAAGAAGGGCTGATGGGCTCGTGTCCGGAACACTTATTAACTACTAAAACAACACCTATGTAATGAAACGCGACGAATTGCTCGCGTCCTTCCAAGGGAGTAGAAAGGTTGCTCACGATACGCAGCTTTCGCCTGTGACGCTACCCTGCTTATTTCCTTGACCTTGGGAAGGCGTTTGGAAAGCTGGGAATCTCCCGAAAGGAATGCTCCATCGGCGAGACCATCTGTCTTGCTAAGAGAATCTGGAGAGAGCTAGCAGCAGAACTCCACCAGACAGACGTCCGTAAAGAAGGGGTTGCAGGTTTGCCACATACGCAGATCAATCTCGACAACGTCAGGTATCACATATTTGGCGTTTTTCATGGCGACGAGGCACATCCACCCAGCGATCGTTACGTTCTTTACGTTAGAGACGAAATAGAGCTGATTGGCAACGATGTCGTGTTCGAACAGGGGCTTGCTGGCGTCTTCGGTTACGATCCTGCCACAGAAATGCGTGACCAAGAGTTCGGAACCAGATGGCTACAGGACTACTGTGCGAAGAGGGGACCTTCAACGAGACAGAACAGGCCCCACCGATTGGTGAATCTGCTCGGTAACGTGGAGGCGTTTTTACAAGACTATTGGACACTGGCTGAAGAGGAACACGAGTTTGTCGAGGCAGCCGCGCATGTCGTATACGAGATACCCACCAAACTGCCAGAGATGAGAGACTCGTATCGTCGCTACGTCCTCCCAGGTGAGCTGTCGATGGAAGAAAAGGCTTGGTACTCATTTGCCCTGTGCCACGGCAGGAAACTGCACGGGCTGCTCACGTGCATTCCTCTCTTGCCGAATCGTATGAAATATATGTCAGACATTATGAGGCATCGGGGCAAGCAGGGGTGTTCGGATATAGTGGCTGTGGTCGGCCTCGCGCATGAAGAGGATTTGTCATATGCGTTGCAAAACCAAAACTGTAACGCCTACGAGATAACCAGCCGGCTGTTCAGACATAGCGTACTGCTCTGAGGTCACACCCATAGCGCGTCGAAGGTGTCCTGAATATTGGAACCGTAAGTTGTCCAAAGGATGCGTAGTCTCTCAGCCGCTTCTGTCCGATTCTTAATAGCAAGTATGCTTCCTACGTACTGCCTCCCTCCAAAACGCGAAACGAGCTCTTGTATTGCTTCCCGGACTGCCTCATCACGGATGGCCAGATGAGAAAGGAGATATGCCGCAGCCTCCAGCCACTGTTTTACGTCGTTGGCACGATCGACTAACTGAGAAAGCATTGGATCGATTCTGTCTCTCTCTTTCCCCGACAAGGGAATGATCGGGCGAATCCAAACGGATCCCTCTATTCCCCGAGACGCATGCGCTGCAGCGGGCACGACGCTGCGAAAGAGCCGGACCTTCTCCCCTATCTGATCTGCAGCACGCCAGCACTGTAGCGCTGAAAACGCTGCAATCTCGCTCCACAATCGCTCCTCGTTCTCTGGGCCACCTTTAACGTTTGCTACATCTCTTAACAGCTTATCAAACCATCTCGTTTCACAAAAATCCTGTTGTCGGCTCTTGTCATCATGTTGTGCCTCCAAACTAAGTCTATAGAAATTCCTTGGGCGTGAAGCGAAGTTCAGAAGCCTCCCTAACTCAGAGGCAGTCGGTTTCGTGCCACAGAACAGTGCCTCACAGGCCGTCGACAGACCCCTTTGCCAGCCCATCAAATTGGTGTACTCGAAATGGCATGAGTTCGCGGTCGCCGTCGTGTCTCGACAACTTACTAGGGCATTGAGAAGTTGAACTACTTCTGCTTCGGTTGCATTTTTCACTAGTGTTTTCGAGATCAAACTTAGATACGATTGACCAATGGAGCTGGCGTACACTTCTTCGTCGGAACGCAAAGCTCCGTGGTGCGTTGCCTCTTCCCGGCCTACAGGGATAATTCTGCCTGTTTCAATCGGCAGCGCAAACGCGCACCAAGCGTCCTTAATCTTTTCCTCCTTTGGTGGTTCATCAAAACTGTCATATATTGGTATCGGTCCATATTGGCCGCGTACGACCCTCCATATCGTGTCCACGTTCGGGCTGTGCTTAGGGTCCAGAAGATAGTTCGCAGCCAACTTATACGCCTGTGCGAAACGAAGGCCACGTGCACCACTGCCCGTTGCAAATTCACCGAAAAGCACGTTTAGCGCATAAACACTCTGGGCAAGGGCTGCTTCTTTTCGGCAGCTGACTAGAGAGAGTCTTCTCGGAGCCACTCTCTGAATGTTTGCAGCCAGCCCGCGAAACAACATGCGTTTTGGATCTTTCCACCGTACATGATGATAGCGCGTGAACTGACCGACGCCGTACGCCCGAACCAGCCACTTTTGTCTCTCGCCATCGAGGTCCAGCTCCCGCACGCGATAGCAAGGATAGATTAGCCCGCAATCGAGCAGAACATCCAGCGACTTGGAAACACTATCTCGAGGAACAACGTCAACGAGAGCATATGCCAACTCTGAGAAAGACACTTCCCCGTACCGCCCATTCCTTCCTGCAGCACGACATAGCTCGTAAAGCTTCCAAAGAACCAGTCTCGGGAGGCTGCCGAACATATCAAACACAGTGTCTACGTTAGATTCTGGGGATAGCTCTAAGGTCTCTAACATCAAACTGCTCCTAACTCCTGCCGGACCATGTCAAGCCAACGCCGAACTACGCCTACAACATCCGTCCAGAGGCACGGGTACAGTAACCATGCGTGGGCCAAGTCAAAGTAAACTTCCCCGAACGCTAGGCCGTTGTCTCGCGCGTGGTAAGCAAACTGCGAAAGGAACTTTCTACCCATAATAAGCGAAAAGTTGAACTGAACACACTCAAGACACAATCTGATGTCTGGATTCCTAATCTGCGGTTTATTCAACACGCGGAGCGTCGAGAGCACGCCATTAGCTGGAGGCGATTCGCAGAACCTAAACATCAGCGCAGACTTCCTGCACTCCGAGCGCACATCTTCAATGGTTGCCGCTTCAGGCACAGCAAAGAAACCCATGGGAACGAATGTAATGGCCCGGGGAGAGATGTGAAAACGAACTTTCATAACACCCTCTTCCTTGAAAACCTCTGGCAGCCCAAACTCATGAGACCGGAAGAAATCTGCTCCAACTATGTTGACTGATCCGCCCGAGAGCAAAGAGGGGGGCAACATCTCCTCTGCTACCTTTGCTTCGTGGGCCGATGAGAAACTTAGTACAGCATCAAGAAGTCTTTGATGATCTGCAGCAGAAACCGGCAGTTTGAACTCCAAATGATCAACGTCAAGCGGCACGCCCGAGCGTGAGAACAGCGTTAGAAGTTCCGTTGTCCATCTGGTATACTCGTTATCTGAAACAAGGAAGTATTTATCATACCTATACTCGGGCCAAAACTCCTGAGGCGCCTTATCACAAACGAGGAAGATTGCTAAGTTAAGTTGGTTTCTGACGGCACCAAGTTTCGCTAGATTCTCCATCTCATCCTCGATTTGTTCCCCTGTTCTGAGAGCATCGTCGAACAGAAGTATCCGAGCGTTTCTAAGCTTCTCAGAAGGCAGAAAGGCAATGCGGTTCGATAAACCTGTTTTAAACCAGAAAGGTTCCCTGCCCTGTGTTGCAAGTTTGAAAAGACCGATG
>Ga0180438_10004236_pt1 | contig 20816 bp, 14 predicted proteins | sample SS_ome_12_FD_132455 | JGI IMG/M metagenome (GOLD analysis project Ga0180438, IMG submission 132455) | Hypersaline lake sediment archaeal communities from the Salton Sea, California, USA - SS_3_D_2 metaG | ecosystem: Environmental > Aquatic > Non-marine Saline and Alkaline > Hypersaline >... | reverse complement strand
CGCCGAGCAAGAGCGTAGATGGTCTCTCGCTGGAACTCGACCAGGTTTGTGGCATCGAAGACAACGCTCACGCCCTTGGTGAGAAGCCGGCGCATCAGTTGCTGACAAGCACGGTGTACACTCGCACTCTCGTCTGCACGATAGTTGGGACGGGGGAAAAGCGCCTTGCGCACAACGTCGGATTCGATCACCACGGCCCGCACGCGCTCTGCAAGGCACCGACCCAGATGGGACTTGCCCGAGCCCGGGAGCCCTGACATCATGATCAGCACAGGATCAGCGCTGGTCGGCGGGTCGCGCGGCAGCAGTTGTGCCTCCAATTGGGCCAGCGATAGCGCAGGATCAGCGGGCACCGCCAGCCTCCCGGCTATGGATCAGACAGTCAGTCTCACGGCCCGCGAATCACATCCCCGCCACATCTCAACCGCACCCAACCTTGTGGCACAGCACTGGCAATTGGCTCCTGATATTGACCCTAGACCCTGAACAGCTAGGGGTCTAGCGGGCAACGGCGGGTGATACCCCGTGCTCGCGCCCGGGGTATCACCCGCCTCTTCTCATTTGGATTCTTCGCGCGCCGAAACCGCCTCGTTCAGCGCTGCTATCAGCGTCTCGATGTCAATCCCGTGAGCCTGCGCGCCCTGCGCAATGTTCTCGAATCGCGCCAAGGCACAACCCAAACAACCAAGCCCGTGCTCAAGGAACACGGGCACCGTCTCAGGGTACTCCTGCACCACATTGCCAATCGACATATCCTTCGTAATGGTCACGTTCTTTCCTCTTCCTTCCCTATGCTTAGGTTTTTCGCTTTGCAGGGTCGCTACCACCTGCGATCTGGGTAGGCCCGGCCGTCCATCTCAGCGATGAACTTTTCCGCTTCCATCGCGGCGATGGCTCCGGTGCCGACTGCGGTGGCAACCTGCTTCAGTACTGGCTCCTGCACATCGCCCGCCGCAAAGACGCCAGGCACGCTGGTGTGCATGCGGCGATCGGTGACGATGTAACCACGCTCATCAAGCTCGAGCTGGTCCACGAACAGTTCCGTGTTGGGGATGTTACCGATGTAGCTGAACATCCCATCAACCTGCAGCACCGACTCTTCGGCGGTCTCGACGTTCTTGATCGCCAGCCCAGTAACCCCGTCATCGCCCAGGACTGCGGTCACGACCGAGTTCCAGACCAGCTCAATCTTCTCATTGCCAAAGGCGCGTTCCTGCACAACCTTCTGTGCCCGCAGCCGATTGCGCCGATGCACCAGATAGACCTTGCGCGCGAAACGGGTCAGATAGACAGCCTCTTCCACTGCAGCGTCGCCACCGCCCACCACCGCGACGACCTTGTCCTTGTAGAAAAAGCCATCGCACGTGGCACAGTATGAGACGCCGCGTCCCTTGAACTCTTCTTCGCCCGGCACATCCAGCAGCCGCGGAGAGACACCAGTGGCGATGATCAGTGCCTTGACCTGGAGCGTGTCACTGTGAGTGGTGACCACAAAGGGATGCCGGTGCAGGTCCACAGCGCTGACTTCGTCCATCTGCACGCGTGTGCCAAAACGCTCTGCCTGCTGCTGCATCAGCTGCGTGAGCTCAGCGCCGCTTGTGCCCTGCGGGAAGCCAGGATAGTTCTCAATCTCGCTGCTGGTCGCCGCTTGACCGCCGAGGGCATTCCCTGTGATCACCAATGGTGAGAGCTGCGATCGGCTCGCGTAGATTGCTGCCGCCAACCCCGCCGGGCCCGAGCCGATGATCACAACCTCTTCCATGGTTCTGCTCCTGTTCACGGATTGTGTACGACCGTCCATTCTACTGGCCCTGATAGCTATGTCAAAACATGAGCGGTGGTATTCCAGAACCGACGCTTGGGCTTTTGCTCACATGCTGTTAAGATAGCGCAGCATTGCTGTCACTGCACGATTGAGGACGAGTATCGACTGTGACTGACGAAGCAGATGTCAAAGCGATTGCCCTGGGGCACCCCAGCTACGTGTGGCGGTTCGGACAGGACCGCCGCCTGGCACTGATCCACCGCTATGCGGATTTGGAAGACAGCCGCATACTCGATGTCGGATGCGGCTTGGGCACCTATGTCAGGAAGCTGCGCGCCTTTAGCCCTGACGTCTACGGTGTGGATATTGATGCGCAGAAAGTGGCACAGGCCCAGCAGGACCTGGACAACATCTACTGCGCGCCGGCAGAGGAACTGCCCTTTGCCGACGACTTTTTCGACGTGGTGCTGCTGCACGAGGTCTTGGAGCACGTTGAAAGTGACCAGCAGGCCGTGGGCGAGGCATTCCGCGTAGCCAGAGTGGGAGGGCGCGTGGTGATCTTTGTGCCCAACCGACTCTACCCGTTTGAGACTCACGGGGTATACTGGCAGGGACAGTATCGCTTCGGCAACGTCCCTCTCGTTAACTACCTTCCGGACCGCATGCGCAATCGACTATGCCCCCACGTCAGGGCATACACACGCCACGGCGTGCGCACGCTTCTTGCGGGATGTGCGCACCGCGTGGTAGTTCACACGCAGATCTACCCGGGATACGACAACATCGCCTACCGGCACCCCTCTCTAGCCAGGCTGCTGAGAATGGTCACCTACGCACTGGAGCGGACACCACTGCGCATATTTGGCCTCTCTCACTTCATGGTCGTGGAAAAGACTCCAGCTCTGCGGGTGTAGCGAAACAGATGGCCTGCAAAGGTGTTATGGATGAATATCAAGTCAGGAGTTGAATCGTGAGCAAAAACAGAGTTGTGATAACTGGATTGGGTGCTGTGACGCCAGGCGGGATCGGCGTGAAGGAGACATGGGACTCGCTGCTGGCCGGCCGTTCATGCACCCACACCATCAGCCGATTCGATGCCAGCGATCTGCCCACGCAGTTCGCTGCAGAGGTCAGCAACTTTGATCCCCAGGACTTTATGGACTTTCGCGCAGCAAAGCGCACTGCGCGCTTTGCACAGTTCGCCATGGTGGCAACAGACGAGGCCATCCGCAACGCGGCTCTGGATTTATCCAAGCAAGACATGACCCGAGTGGGGATCGAAATGGGCACCGCCATCGGTGGCGTGAGCATCGTGGAAGAGCAAGCGGTGATCTTTCATGAACAGGGGCATCGACGCGTCAATCCCACGCTCATTCCCATCATCCTGGCCAGTTCAGGCGCCTGCAACATCGCCATCAATCTGGGCATCAAAGGGCCCACCCAGGCTCCGGTGGCAGCCTGCGCAACCGGCGTGGTGTCCGTTGGGCATGCCTTGAGATTCTTGCAGAGTGGCGAGGTGGACGTGATGCTGGCCGGTGGTTCCGAGGCCGCAACCAGCCCCTTAGCTCTGGCAACCTTCAGCCGGGTAGGTGTCCTTTCGACACGCAACGACGCACCAGAGCAAGCATGTCGCCCCTTTGACGCTCAGCGAGACGGCACGGTGATGGGGGAGGGCGCCGCGATGCTGGTGTTGGAGACGCTGGAGCACGCTCAGCGACGAGGTGCTCCCATCCTGGCCGAAGTGCTCGGGTACAGCCTTACTGAGGACGCCTATCACATTGCGGCACCCGATCCAAGCGGCGAGGGGGCTGCCAGGGCGATGACCCTTGCGATGAACGACGCGGGAGTTACAGCCGACGAGATCGACTATATCGCCCCCCACGGCACGGGGACGCCACTCAATGATGCTGCGGAGACTACTGCGATCAAGAGCAGTTTCGGCAAAGCTGCCTATCGGGTGGCCATCAGCTCCAACAAGTCGATGCTTGGCCACATGCTCGGCGCAGCGGGAGCGGTTTCATCGGTGGTCGCGGTCAAGGCCCTGTGCGAGGGCATGGTACCACCGACCATCAACCTGGACTATCCGGATCCGCAGTGTGACCTGGACTATGTTCCCAACACCGCGCGAAAGATGGACGTACAGACCGCCATGGTCAACGCTTTCGGCTTTGGCGGACAGAATGCATCGTTGATCCTGCGCCAGATAGAGGCTTGATCACAGCGCTCTGTGCACAAAGAGGCCGCCTGCCATTCGTACAGGCGGCCTCTCCATCTTGGTCTGAACCACGCATCGAACCCACTGCCATGCCAAGGCATTGGCGCCTGGTTCTCCTCGGCCTGTGCGACCGGTGCTTGTCCGCAGCTGCGTTTTGTGATAGACTTACGCACTGTCCGGGACAAGCAGCGCGCACTCATACGGCGACAGTGAGCTGAAAGGCATCAATGAGCAAACCACTGATGTGGATTCTGGTGGCGGGCATGGTCCTGGGCCTAACGCAGGTCGCCAAGGCCGAGCCCGCGTTCCAGCCGCCCCCTGCACAGATATCATCTCCCGCAGAGAACGCCGTCGTTCGCGGCACGGTGCCCATCGTCGGCACGGCCGTGGACCCCGACTTTTGGAAGTACGAACTGCACTATGCGCCCGATGCGGTGGCGCAGGATCAGTGGACCCTCATCGGGACAGTCCACGAGGAGCAGGTCGCGGATGGCTTGTTGGAGACCTGGAACACTGCGATTATCCCGGATGGCACATATGCCCTCCGCTTGCGGGTGGTGAACCGCACCAGCAACTACCGGGAGGTCTTTGTCAGGGGCATCATGGTGGCGAATGCCGAGCCCACAGAGACGCCAACCCTCACTGCCACACCGTTGCCTACGCCGACCATCACGCCTGCAGCGACACCGACTTTTGCCCTGCCGACCTCGCCGCTTGCTCAGCCGACTGCGACGCCGACATTGGCGCGACCCACACGCTCAGCCCTGCCGGTTGTGCTTGACGTCGGCGCCTGGCGCCAGTCCGTATGCCTGGGTGCACAGTTGATGGCCATCATTGCCATCGCCATTGCCTTTATCTTCATCCTGCGCCGTCTGCTGTAGCAGGGACAGGCCTGAATAGGAAGCGAGTAGAAGTTGCGCAGGGGCTGGTCGGACAGGCTGGCCCCTGATACTGTCTGCCCGGAGGGTGGATAGTGAAGCTGATCGTCGGCCTGGGGAATCCGGGCCCCCGTTACGCAAACAACCGACACAATGTCGGGTTTCAAGTTGTTGCACGCCTCGCTGAGCGGCATCGGCTGACCTTTGGCCGGGTGATGTTCAAGGCTTGCGTGACCAGCGGCAGCATCGCTGGCGAGAGGATCGTGCTGGCCAGGCCGCTGACCTTCATGAACTTGAGCGGTCAGGCGGTGCGACCACTTCTGCGCTGGTACCATTTGGATTTGTCCGAACTGCTGGTCATCCACGATGACCTCGACCTGCCTTTGGGCCGCATCCGCCTGCGCCCCAGCGGTGGATCGGGAGGTCACAAAGGCATGGCCTCGATCATTCAATCGCTGAACTCGGAGGAGTTCGCGCGGCTGCGCATCGGCATCGGCAGACCTGTGCGCGGCGAGCCGCAGGCCTATGTGCTGCAAGACTTTTACCAGGAACAGCTGAGTACCATGGAGGAAGCCTACGATCGCGCGGTTTCTGCAGCCGAACACTTCATCCGCGATGGCATCGTGGCCGCCATGGACGAGTTCAATCGCACCGGCCAGGACACTTTGGACTAGAGGCTTGGATGCCAGAGAAAGCCGTTCTCAGCCTGGATGGACTGCTCCAATTTGTCCGCCAGGACAGGCGATACCAGGACGTTGTGCACAAGCTCCGTGGCCGCGGTAAGGATACCTCGGCCTTTACGCTCAGCTGGGAGCTGCCCGAGGCTGCTCGGCCTGCGGTGATGGCTGCCCTGCACAGAGACTGGCCGGACCTGATCCTGGTCATATGCTCACACCCGGAGCGGGCCCGAACACTGCATGAACAGGTCAGCCTGTGGTCAGCCGGTGAGCGCGAAACGCAAGAGCCCGGCCTGTCACACAGCCCGGCGCTGTGGTACTTCCCCGCTCCGGATGCCCTGTTCTACGACCGCACAGCCTGGGATGGCGAGACCATACGGCGTCGCACCACGGTGCTGTCTCAGTTGGCCAGTGGAGACTATGCTCGGCCCGCAATGGTCATGACTTCAGTCTGGGCTCTCATGACCTCGACGGCGCCACCACACCTGTTGAGCCCTGGTATCCAGCGCCTGCGGGTCGGCCAGACAGTGCGCATCCGAGCGCTGCTGAGCCAACTGGTGAGCTATGGCTACGAGCCCGTTGCCGTAGTTGAGGAACCGGGCACCTTTGCACAGCGCGGCGGTATTCTGGACATCTTTCCGCCGAACACCCCACAGCCAGTGCGCATCGAATGGTTCGGAGACGACATCGAGTCGATGCGCACCTTTGATCCGTTCACGCAGCGCTCCGAGCGGCTGATCGACAGGATCGCCGCGTACCCGGCCAGCGAAGCCCTGCCACTGAACAGCGAATTGGCCCTGCGATGCCTGCCCAGAACAGAGCACGGGTCGGAGGGGCTCACCGTTTCGCGTCTGCAGCGCGACACTGAGCGCCTGGAAGCAGCCGTGTACTTCCGAGGTCTGGAGTTCTATCTCCCCTGTCTCTACCCCGACGCGGCGACCCTGCTAGACTATGTGCCGGCCAACACACTGGTCGTGTTGGACGACCGACCCGCGATCGACGTCGCGGCGCAGAACCTAGAATCGCAGTCCATCGATCTGAAGGAAGAACTGCTGGAGAGTGGTCAGATTGCGCCAAGCTTCCCTTCACCGTACAAGCCGTGGATTGCGCTGCAGGACCCGCTGTCTTCCATGACCGGCATCCATCTGGGATACGGCATTCAAGCTGGGCACGAGTCGGGACAGGAGCGCGTCGAGAGTCCCTTTCACATGGCGCCCAGGTACGGCGGGCGGATCGACCAGCTGGTCGAGGACTGCCTGGAGGCTAAACAGAGCGACCAGCGCACCGTCATCGTCTCCCGCCAGGCACAGCGGCTGTCGAACTGGTTTGAAGAAGCCGGTGAGGTCGTCACGCCCACGGAAAGCCTAGCCGATCCACCAGCAGCAGGGAGCCTCATCCTGATGTCGGGCGCTTTGGCCGAGGGCTGGGTGCTCGGAGAGCCAGCGCCGAGCCGCGCCGCCCGGCGTGAACCGGCCCTGCCTGCCATCACCGTGCTGACCGACACGGAGATCTTTGGTTGGGCCAAGCCGCGCCGCCGCCCCTACACGCGCAGCAAAGCGGCCTCGCCCGAGTCGTTCTTCGCTCAACTGAACGAAGGCAGCTATGTGGTGCACATCGACCACGGCATTGGCATCTACCGCGGCCTAGTGCAAAAGACGGTTGACAGTATGCAACGCGAGTACGTCGAGCTTGAGTATGCCGCAGGAGACCGGTTGTTCGTGCCGGTGAGCCACATGGACCGCATCACTCGCTATGTGGCCGGCAGCGACCACGCCCCCAACGTGCACCGGCTGGGTTCGGCCGATTGGAAGAACGTGCGCTCGCGCGCCAAAAAGGCCGTGCAGAACATCGCGCGGCAGCTGCTCAAGCTGTACGCAGCGCGCCAGGTGGTTCAGGGCCACGCCTTTGCTCCGGACACGGCCTGGCAGGAGGAACTCGAGGCCTCTTTCCTCTATGACGAGACACCTGACCAGCTGCAGGCTGTGACCGAGGTGAAGGAGGACATGGAGGCACCGCAGCCCATGGACCGCCTGCTTGTCGGAGACGTGGGCTACGGCAAAACGGAGGTGGCTGTCCGGGCAGCATTCAAGGCCGTGATGGATGGCAAGCAGGTGGGCGTGTTGGTGCCCACTACCGTTCTGGCACAGCAGCACTTGCTGACCTTTCAGCAGCGTTTGGCAGCCTTCCCAGTTGAAGTGGCCATGCTGTCTCGGTTCTGCTCGCCCAAGGAGCAGAAGCAAACGGTGCAGCGCCTCAAGGAGGGTAGGGCCGACATCGTCATCGGCACGCACCGTCTGCTGCAAAAGGACGTGGCGTTCAAGGATCTGGGGCTGCTTGTCGTCGACGAGGAGCACCGCTTTGGGGTGCGCCACAAAGAGTGGCTCAAGCAGCTGCGCCAGCAGATTGATGTGCTGACCATGACCGCTACCCCGATTCCGCGCACGCTGAACATGGCCCTCAGCGGCGTGCGCGACATGAGCACGATCGACACGCCGCCTGAAGAGCGACTGCCCATCCGCACGCAGGTCGTTCCGTACGATGAAGCGCTGATTCGTCGCGCCATACTCCGTGAGCTCAACCGCAACGGTCAGGTGTACTTTGTGCACAACCGTGTGCAAGGCATCCGCCAGATCGCCCAGCGCCTGCAGAAGATCGTGCCCGAGGCCACCATCGCCATCGGTCACGGCCAGATGGCAGAAGAGAAGCTCTCCAAAGTGATGCTGGAGTTTGCTGGAGGGCGCTATGATGTGCTGGTGTGCACCACAATCATCGAGAGCGGTCTAGACATTCCCAACGTGAACACCATCATCATCAACCGCGCCGACCGGTTAGGACTGGCACAGCTGTACCAGCTTCGCGGCAGGGTCGGGCGCAGCACGGCCCAGGCTTATGCCTACTTTTTGCACAGCAGACATCTCAGGTTGTCGGATGTTGCCCGTCGCCGCTTGGAGGCTGTGCTGGAGGCGAGCCAGCTCGGAGCTGGCTTTGGCATCGCCATGCGCGATTTGGAGATCCGCGGGGCAGGCGAGATCCTCGGCGCGGAACAGCACGGCCACATTGCTGCCATCGGCTTTGAGCTCTACGCTCGCCTGCTGGCACAGGCCGTGGAGGAGATGAAGGCCGCTGGTGCCGACGCCGCACTGGTAGAGCCTGAGGTGAAGACTCCGCCGCTGATCGAACTGCCCATACAGGCCTACCTGCCCGAGGAGTACGTGCCCGACGAGAGCCTGCGGATCAAGATCTACCAGCGGCTGACGCGCATGATCAGCGAGGATGAACTGGACGAGACGCGCCGTGAGCTTGAAGACCGCTTCGGCTTGCTGCCGGCAGAGGCAGAAGACCTGTTCTACGTGCTGCGGATGCGAATTCTGGCTGAGCAGGCAGGGGTGCAGGCCATAGGGCGCGAGGACCAGAATCTGGTGCTGAAACTCGACGCGGAAGCAGAGGAGAGGGCCAGAGCGATTGCCAGCCACTTTGGACGGCGAGCGTGGGTTGGCCGCGGACAGATGTGGCTGGCGATGCAACCCGAGGATGGTGACTGGCGCACGGTCCTCGAGTCGTTGCTGGTGCGCCTTGGCGGCCAAAAGGGGAGCGCTCAAAGGAGAGCGAGCCAGTGACAAATGTGGTTGTGAGTGGCGAGGTCCACATTGGAAAGACCACGGTCTGCCGCGCCGTGGCAGACCTGGCACAGGAGCGGGGCTATTGCGTGCACGGCATCCTCACCCCTCCCATCCTGGACTCAGAGGGGACGCGCCTGGGGATCGAGGCGGTTGATTTGGGCAGCGGGGAGAGCCGCGAGCTTGCCCGAGTCTGGCGGGGCTCTTTGCGTCCCGCCGCGGTTTGGCGGGGCCATCGAGAGCAGGAGGCGGACTGGAACTGGACCGGGCCACAGATGGGCCCGTACTTCTTCGATCCGGAGGTCCTGCAATGGGCGCATGATGCCATCTCACGCGGCATCGCCCTAGACTGTGACCTCATCATCATCGACGAGATTGGCCGCCTGGAACTGGAGCTCAATCTGGGCTTTAGCCAGGTTCTGGATCTGCTCGAGACGAGCGTCTTGGTTCGCAGCCTGCTGGTGGTACGGGCCTCACTGATGGAGGCATTCCGGCAGCGCTTGCCCAAGCTGGAGTTCGTGACCTTTATCGTGACCCCGGACAACCGCGGCGACCTCGCCGCTGAGATCGCGGCGCGGCTGTTCCTGTCGTAGCGTCTCGCTCTCTCCTGTCCCGGCCCGGCATATCCAGCTTCAGAACCGCGCGCTTGACTGGTCACATGGTCCGGTTCTAACTTGGTGAGGCGGCCGCGATCAGACATGCGTTGGCAAAGCGATGGCCAATCACTATAATAGGTCGCTTTTTCAGACTGAGGCGCGCCCTGCGTGCGAGGAGGCCACATGAGAATCGTTCTTGATGCCATGGGTAGTGACCGGCACCCGCAGCCGGACGTGGAAGGAGCAGTGCAGGCTGCCCGCGAGTTCGGTGTCGACATCGTGCTGGTGGGCCAGAGAGCCGTGGTTGAGGAAGAGCTTGCCAAGCACGACGTGTCCGGCCTGTCACTCTCGGTGGTCCATGCCAGCGAAGTGTTGGAAATGACGGATGAGCCGGCACGCGCTGCCAAGCACAAGAAGGACTCTTCCATGGTCGTGGGCATGGAGATGCTGAAGCGAAGAGAGGTAGATGCGTTTGTCTCGGCTGGCAACTCGGGCGGTGTGCTGGCTGTGGCACTGCTCAACCTCGGCCGCATCAAGGGCGTGAAACGGCCGGCCCTTTCCGCTGTCCTGCCGGCACGCACAGGCGGATGCCTGGTGCTCGACATTGGCGCCAACGCCGACTGCAAACCACTCTACCTGCAACAGTTTGCCATCATGGGCAGCATCTACGCTGAACACGTGATGGGCGTCACCAACCCCCGCGTAGCCATTGTCTCCAACGGAGAGGAAGAGGGCAAGGGCAACGCTCTGGTCAAGGAAACCTATCCCCTGCTGAAGGAGAGCGGCCTCAATTTCGTCGGCAACGCTGAAGGAAAGGACATCGTGTCGGGCATGGCCGATGTGATTGTGACCGATGGCTTTACCGGCAACGTTGCCGTAAAGCTGGCCGAGGGAGTTGCGGGCTTTATGCTGCAGATTCTCGAGGAGGAGATTCGCAGCCGGCCCCTGGCCGCGGTCGGCGCACTGCTGGCCAAACCCGCATTCAGGCAAGTCAAAAAGCGTTTGGACTATCGAGAATACGGGGGCGCACCCCTGCTGGGTGTTGACGGCACCGTATTCATCGGCCATGGGCGATCGGACGCGCTGGCCATCAAGAACGCCATTCGCATGGCCAAACAGGCGGTGGAAGAGGACACCCTCAACGCCATGAGGGATGCCATCTCCAAAAGCCTGGCCTAGCCATAGCCACGGACGCCGAGAGACCATGCGTACTGTCCTCAACGAGGAATTGATCACCCAGAACGCCAAGCGTGCCCGCCAAGCACTCACGCTGGCAATCGGTATGCTGCTCGTTTCCGCAGCACTTTCCTTCAACGCTCAGTATCTTCTCCCCGCATACGGCATTATGATCGCGGGCACCCTGGTGCTCTACTGGGCCGGCAGGGCGGCTGGCAAGTGGATTGGACAGCCACGGGCGGATCAGTCGCTGGCCAAGGCATTGAAGAATGTTAACCATGGCTATCAGCTCTACAGCTATGTCTTGCCTGTCGATCACGTCATCGCCGGCCGGCCGGGGCTGTTTGTCCTAGTGGTCAAGCCCCACGAGGGCAACATCTCGTGCCACGGTGACAAATGGCGGCGCGCATTCCACTGGCGACACCTGCTGCGCCTGATGTCACAGGAGTCGCTTGGTAACCCCAGCAAGCAAGCGCAGAAGCAAGCAGAGGCGATGCGCCGCTTTGTGAGCGAGAAGCTACCCGACGCACGTGTCCCGGTTCACCCCCTTGTGGTGTTTGTCGATCCTGAGGCGCACCTGGAAGTTGTCAACCCCGTCGTGCCCGTGCTCCACTTGCGGGACCTGAAGGCCTACCTCCGCGACGCCAAGCGTGAGGCCGCCATCCCGCACAAGACGCTCCAAGCCGTGCTCACCGCGTTCGATGAACAGACCGACTGAGACCGTGAGCGACCGGCAGCTGCACCTTAGGGACTGGGCCATCCTGACCGCTGCGCTGCTGGCGGCCTTTGCGCTGCGCATCTGGCTGCTGGGCGACCAGAACGTGTGGTGGGACGAAGGCCTGGCAATCTGGGCGGTGCGCTTGGGCTGGTGGCCGATGACACTCTGGACAGCAGCTGATGTGCACCCGCCCATCTACTTTTGGCTGCTGCACGCCTGGGTGCAATTCGCTGGCGAAAGCGAGTTCGCCGCACGCTTCATCTCTCTGATCTGTGGCATGGTGACCGTTGCGGCTGTCTACCCTTTGGGGAAGGCGCTGTTTGGACGCCGCGTCGCGCTGTGGGGCACTGTGCTGTTGGCTTTCGCGCGCTTCCACGTCTGGTGGTCCCAGGAGATGCGCATGTACATCGTGGCCACCATGTGGACTGTGCTGTCGCTCTACACCATGGTGCGCTGGGCCCAAGCACAGGGATGGCTGGAGCGCAACGGCCCGCCACAGCAGCCCCGCCAAACTGCGGCGGGACGCAAGCAGCCCCGCCAAACTGCGGCGGGACGCAAGCAGCGGCACGGCTGGTGGGGTCTGCTGTACGTTGCCGCCACCGCAGCGGGCCTGTACTCGCTGTACCTGTTCGTGACCGTCGTCTTGATCGAGAACGCCTTTTTCCTGTTCTTACTGCTGCGGCAATTGGCGGCGCGCCGGCTGCGTGCTTTGTGGCGCTGGGCAGCTTCCCAGATCGCAGTGTTGGCGCTCTTCCTGCCCTGGCTGGCCCTCGCACTACCACGCATGCGCTCCTGGTCCGTAGCCACCGACTTTGACTTTGGCCTGTTCATCCGCCTGTACGCCACGCTTCTAACACTGGGCATCTCCACTTATGTCGAGCGATATGGGTTGCTGGTGGTGCCGTTCTTTGTGACCGTCCTGGTCGCAGCGGCGCTTGCCCTACGCCGCAGGCGCTCGATCAAGGCCGCAACAGGCGCTATGGATGACCGGCACGCTGCCCTGTTGCTGTCGCTCTTTCTGGTCATTCCCCCGCTGGTGGTCTATGCACTCACAAGGCCACGAGGGCTCTTCTACGCACCCAAGGTTGAAGCGCGCTATCTGGTGATGTTTGCACCGGCCTTTTACCTGCTGCTGGCCTGGAGCCTCAGCGTGTTGTGGCGTCGCGCCAGATGGGTGGGCTATGCTGCCCTGGCCTTTGCCGTGGCGGCATTTCTGTGGACGTTGCCCACGCACTATGCGGGGCGTTATCTGCGCGATGAGCACCAGACCATGTCACGCATCATCGCGTCCTACGCTGAGCCTGGCGACGCAGTTGTCCTGGTTGCCGGGAGCCGCTACCCCATCTTCGGCTACTACTACGAGCGACTTCCAGAGGGTCCACCGCGCCCACCGGTCTACGCCTTGCCACAGAACGCGCTGCAGATCAACGAGGGCAACGTGGAGGACGAGCTGGCGCCCGTGGCCTCAGCACACTCTCGCTTGTGGCTGGCTCAAGTGAACGCGCCCCTGCAGGATGAGTCGGGCCTGGTTGAGAAATGGCTGGACGCCCGCTACACCCGCATCCTCAGCTTTGGCTTTGACCACAACGCGCTGAGCCTCTTTGCGCCGCACGGGCAGGTGGCGCGCGTCGATCCCGGTAACCTGGAACCGCAGCACACGCTCTCTGTAGCCCTGAGCTCGAACGGCGAGCTGCTGGGGTACGATCTGCCCACAAGTGAGTTCCGTCCCGGTGACACCATACGATTGGCACTGTACTACGCCACCGCGGGCTCAAGCACAGAAGTGGTGCATCTGGTGGACGAGGAGGGGCGCGTACTGGTACAGCGTGAATGCGAGCTGCTGCCTGCTGTCCCCATAGGTCGTTACGCCGTGGATGTGCCGGTCTACCGCCACACTCCCGCCGGAGCGTACCATTTCGAGTTGGTGGGCCAAGACAGCGGCGTGCGCTTTGGTCGGCTGCAGATCGCGGCGACGCAGCCTTTGCCGGCACACACCGACCCTGCAGTGGCCTATCCAGCACAGTTTGGTGACAACATCGAATGCTTGGGCTATCGACTCGTCGATGCTCGCGAGCAGCCGGTGTTGACTGCGCACCCGGGCCAGCAGCTGACGCTCGACATCTTCTGGCGATGCACCCAAAAGACGAAGCACGACTACACCGTCTTTGCACACCTGGTGGGACAGGCCTTTAACCCTGCCACCAACGGACCGGTCTGGGCAGGCCATGACAGCCAGCCTGCCAACGGCGGTTATCCAACCAGCCAATGGTTCGTCAACCAGACTGTGGTGGACCGCCACGTGCTGACCGTTGATCCTCAAGCTCCCAGCGGGGACTATGAACTAGAAGTCGGCCTTTATCTGCTGCAGACCATGGAACGCCTGCCCGTGCTCAACGCCGGCCAGCCCACTGACAACCGCATCGTGCTGGGCCAAATCCCAGTCGCCCAGCCCTGACCGCCGTGAGGTAGAGCACCTTGCTCGTCTGGATGATTCTGGCGCTTGCAGTGACGGGCGCGCTGTGGCAACTGCATCGCCGAGGCTGGACACGCCACGACTATCACAATGATCTGCTCGCCCTGCTGGTGCTGGCGTTGGCCACCATGGGCTTTTTCTGGCGCCTGCTCTTCACCCATGGCGTCTGGATGCCCGTAGGCGGCGGCGACCTGGTGTCGTTCCTCTACCCCGTGTATAGCTTTATCGCACGCAGCCTGCGGGTAGGTGACTTTCCACTGTGGAACCCCTGCCTATACGGTGGCGCGCCCTTTATCTCTGACAACCAGTCCAGCTTGCTCTACCCGATCAACCTGATCGCCTTCGCGCTCAGGCCAGAGGTCGATTACCGCACGATGGAGTTGCTGTCGGTGGCCCACTTCTACCTGGCCGGCGTCTGTGCGTACCTCGGCTTGCGCTATATGGGACGCCAGCCCCTCAGGCGTTGGGCCGCTCTGGTGGGAGCTGCTGCCTTTATGTTCTCCGATCTCTTTGTGACGCACTTTGGCAATCTCAACATGATTGCCTGTGCCGCGTGGCTGCCTCTGATCTTCTTCCTGCTGCGACGCGCCCTGGACGAGCAGCGCCCGGCGTTCGCAGCCGGCAGCGGGCTGTTCCTCGGCATTGCGGCCCTGGCAGGGCACGTTCAGCCCTTGCTGTACACTGTCCTTGCGCTAGGGCTCTACCTACTGTACCACCTCAGCATCCATCGACGCTCGCCGTGCCGCGACCTGCTCGCCAAGGTCGCGCTGTTTGCCCTAGCCATGCTCGTCGCTTTCTCAGTCGCCGCACCTGCTCTGTTGCCCAGCTATGAGATGTCGCAGCTCACCCTTCGCTCCGAGCTATCCTACGAAGACGCCAGCGAATACTCGTTGCCACCTCTCGCCTGGGTCGGGCTGCTGGTGCCAGACATCTTCGGACGAGGCCCGCGCGGATTCTGGGGACCATGGCCACGCGTCGAGGTGGGCTATGTGGGCATCCTCACCCTGTTGCTGGCAGGCATCGCGCTTGTGCTGCGCCGCGACCGGCTGGCCGGCTTCCTGGCCCTGCTGGGCATCCTGGCGGCCTTGCTGGCCATGGGCGACGCTACCGCGCTCCACGGCTGGCTGTACCGTTTCGTGCCCGGGTTTGACTTGATCCGCGCGCCCGCGAGATTCATCTACCTGCTCGATTTCGCGCTGGCTTCCTTGGCAGCACTTGGGCTCGACAGCCTGCTGCGCCCACTGCCACACGCCACACGCAGCACGTGGCAGCGAGTGCTGCGGCTCTTGCCCGCGATTGCGCTGGGGGCGGCACTGATCTTGCTGCCGCTGGCCCAGGGCACGCTGTTCCGCAGCCAGGACCGCTCCCCGGAGGTGCTCGCCCGTCTGCTGAGGGGCACACATGGCATCACCTTTGCCTTCTTGATGCTGGGATGCGGCCTTCTGCTGCTGTACCTGCGCGGCATGCGGCGCATTGGCCCGCTCAGCCTTGGCATCGCCGCCTTTGCCCTCATCGTGGTCGATCTGGCCCTTCTGGGTGCGCACACCGAGCTAGAGTTCAACGACCCGCTGGCGGGCTTTCAGCATCCTGAGGCCATTGCTTTCCTCAAGAGCGACGCAGAGCACTATCGCATTGACACGCGCACCGAAGTCTGGAATGTCTGGCAGCCGAACCTCAGCCTGCTCAACGGCATTCAGGACGTATGGGGCATCTGGAACCCGCTGGTACTGGGCGACTTTCACCGCTACTGGGAAGGCCTGGGAAGCCGTTCCACGCCGCTGTACGATTTCCTCAACGCCAAGTACATCGTAGGTCACAAAGACGTTGTCCTGGACTGGGACAAGTTTGAGCTGGCCTTTGACGGCGACCCCGCAGTCAACATCTACCGCAACACGCGAGTTCTGCCCCGTGCCTTCGTCGTTCACGACGCCTGGGCGGTCGCCAGCCAGGATGAGGCCTTTGCTGCGATTCACCAGGCCGACTTTGACCCGTCGACCACCGTCGTGGTGGAGAACGCGGAGGGACTCGACGGGCAGGCGTCCGCCGACGCTGAGGCAAACATCGTTGCATACAGCAACAACGCTATACGCATCAAAGCCAGCACGTCCGCACCGGGATACCTGGTGTTGAGCGAGGTGTACTATCCAGGCTGGTTGGCCGAGGTGGACGGCAACCCAGTACCCATCGCGCGCGCCAACTATGCCTTCCGCGCTGTCTATCTCTCTCCGGGAGAGCACGAGGTGCGCCTGTACTTCCGGCCGCGCACCTGGCTGCTTGGGCTGGGGCTCAGCGCACTGTGCTGGGCAGCACTTGCGGTGGGCACGCTGCGCTGGGCGCGTGGGCGATGGCGCAGGCAGGCCGACAAGACGCTGTAGGCACGTCCTCTACCACCACCTCGCCACCTTGGCGGCAGGCCATCGGGAACCAGCACAACGTTTTGCCCAGTTCGACATCCGTAGCGCCTGTTGTTGGCTGATTACAGCTGTGGTAGAATGGTCGCAGTCCGCTGGACTGCGGCGAGATCGCAAGATAGCCCTGGTGCGTTGGCAGAAGCGAAGGAGAGCTGAAGATGAACCTGGCAGATTTCCCGCGACCTGCAAACAAGAGCCATCGCGGCATCCACTGGTCCCCAGGTGTATTCCATCCCGACGGTTCGTCGCTGGAATGGTGGATCAATGAACTCCAGGAGATGGACATCCGCTGGGTGAAGCTGCTCGACGATGGCGGCGGCTCTTCCAAGCACGTGTGCCGCAAGCTGCTGGACCGGGACATCATCCCCATCGTGCGCGTCTATCGAGGCCGCCCCAACCCCGGGCACCTCAGCGAGCGCGATCTGCAGACCGTCGCCGACCTTGTAGCGCTGGGCGTGCGCTACTTTGAACCCAACAACGAACCGAATCTTCCGGTGGAGTGGAAGCAAGGCGAGTGGCAGCCGGGCGGTCGACCAGAAGTTGTGATGGAGCATTGGCTGCAGGATGCCAAGGCGGTCATTGCGCTGGGTGCTTATCCCGCTTTCCCTGCCCTAGCACAGAGCGCCAAACACCCTGAGCACGGCAGCATTCCGTGGTACAGCAAAGCTTTTGAATGGCTGGACGAGCAAGCCCACAGCGATGCCTTGGAGGTGTTCAGTGGCGGTGCCTGGATTGCCGTGCACGATGCTGTGCTGAACCATTGCTACAAGGACGACGACGGCGAGTGGCACTTTGAGTACCCCTATGATCCCATTTGCCAGGAAGACCAGCCAGGCAAGACCATCATGGAGGATGACAACTCGCTGCTGGGGCATCGCGTACCAATCCAGCTGCTGGAGGAGCGCTTTGGCCTGCAGGTGCCCGTCATTTCCACAGAGGGCGGTGTTTTTGCCCCCAAGGGCGGCTGGCAGGTGTGGGATCCACGCTATCCCGGCTACAACTACAACGGTCACGCTGAGCGCACCGTGGCCATGTTCAAGTGGCTCAAGGACAACATCGAGGCCTACTTCTTCGCCATGTGCCCCTGGCTGATCGCCAGCGAGAGGATGGGACACGTGGACCCCTCATGGACAGAGGACGCCTGGTACCGCATCGACGACGAGCTGCCGGTGGTGGACGCAGTGAAAGCGATGGGACCAGACCCGATACCGCCCAGCCCTGTGCCACTGGACCAAACGCTGCGCAATGCAGCGTGGAACCGTCGCGGGTTGGCCTATAACCCCAATGCGGCGTTCCCGCAATACGCGCGCCAGCACAATCTGGGATCACCCCTCACCGGGGAGTTTGATGTGACATGGGAGGACAAAACCTACCGCGTTCAGGGCTTTACCGGGGCTATTCTCTACGCCGCGGTCGGTGATTGGGGAAACATACGACGTTTGAGCTGGTAGGCAGCGCGCTCCGCCGCACATGTGCGTGAGCGCCGCATGGGTACCTCAGGCGCTGCTGCCCCCCCAGCTCTTGAGTGCGCGCTGTACCTTGGCCGGCACTCTCCCCCCACTCACGCGCGCGAGGAAGTTCTCGATCTGTGGCACTGCGACTCCCCTGCTCAGCGCCCGCTTGAGGGAAGGGGCGTCCATGACATAGCGGGCCCCACCTCGTGTGTCCTCCACCCAACGAGCGAATCGCTCTACCAGGAAGCGATCGTACCAGCTCGCTGCGCCCGGCACCAGGATGCTCAAGTCAGAAGACAGCACGATGCGCGCTGCGGCCTCCTCTCTCCTTGCGGCGTCTGCGACGCCAGTCGGCGCCCCCTCTCCTGAGAGGAGGGCACTCCCTGTGGCGCTGACTCTGATTGCCGTTGCTGGCTCCGCCTCCTGAGCCTTGCCCAGGGCGATGACTCCCAGCCAGAATAGGGCGTGTTCCAGCAGATAGCGGATCAAGGCGCCCTCGAGCTTGCCCCAGCTATCAAAACCGAGCAGATACCGTCCGTCCTCGACGCCGCGGATATACCACGATTGGTAGTCACCATCCGGACGCATAAAGTCGGGATCGGTATCGTAGACGGCATCGACCAACGAATCCAACGCCAACCATACGTTCGCTGGACAGGCGTCCAGGTGGCGCCGGAGCGCTCTCCTGGGCAGGACCGGGTCATGCCGCCACCCGGTGTCTTCACAGCGTACGCTGGGCATTGCACAGAGCTCATTCCAACCGGCATCAGCCAGCCAGGTTTCAAACAGCAAACGCTGTCGGGACAGCGCATCCCGCTTGAACCAGGGGGCAGCCTGCTGGGCGGGCATCCACAGCTGATCCGCCCATTGCACGAGCTCAGCCTGCTGAGCTAAGCGCCACAGGAACTGCAGGCGCGCGTGATCCGTTCGGGCCAGGCGGTGGCGGAGGCGATCGAACTCGTGCCTGGCCAGAACACCCTTCTTGGAACGGACGTCGTTGTTGCGCAGGTGTGCCAGGACGGCGAACAGATCGCGGGCCAAAGCGTCGCGCTCGTCTTCGACACAGCTCGGCTCAGCGACCACTTGCACCTCGAACCTGGGCAGGGCTGCTTCCATCGCTGGCAGCAGGCTGCGGAGGTCCACCGGTACGGCGAATACTTCTCCGTGGTACTCCCCATCCACGGCAAAGGTGCGGTAGATCAAGCCCAGAAACCACAGCCGCTCCGCCACCGACACGGGCTCCCGCCATGCCGCTTCCCATTCCAGCCGGCCGGGGCCCATGCGCCGCACCTGGCCGTATCTGCGTGTGAAGATGTGCGCTCTGACCTGCTCATGTGCCGCCAGAAAGGCCAAGGCGGCCTTTTCGTGGTCACTCAGGCGCCGCAGCACGCTTTCAAAGTTCTCTGGCCGGGTCATCTCCGTAACCAGGCGGGCGATGATCTCGGGTAATTGCTCGTCGGTGAGGGAGATGCGCCAGCCGTCGGCGATGGCCCCCAGCATTGCGGCTGGGTATTCCGTCAACACATCCCTTAGATTTGCGGTCATGCTCCGATTATAAGTTGGCGCGGTGGCCGCAGCAAGGCAGCAAGCAGGCCAATTTGCCGGCCCAAGCTCGATGACCTAGAATCTCGCAGACAGCACACGTCGCTTCGGCCGACGTGATGGCTCAGCGGCCAGGGCAGTGCAGTTTGACGCAGGTTGGGCGGCAGGCACTCTAGAGCCAGCAGCTACCCTGAGAGATCATGGTGTCCAGAGCAGCATATGACTGACATGGAACAGACCGCCAGCGCGGGGCACGGCACCCCAGGTGACCCTGACGCGTCGAGCAGCGGCGGGTTAGCGCTGCTCAGTGTACTCAAGTGGCTGCTGCAGTGGGGCCTGCCCTTTGCCGTGCTTGCGGCGCTGGCATGGGTTCTGCTTTCGCAACGGTCTCCGGCAGAGATTCGGGCCGTTTGGTCTCGGGCCCGACTGCCGTGGTTGCTGGCGGGCCTGCTGCTCTACGCGCTAACCAACGTGGCCCGCGCTCTGCGCATGTCCAGGCTGCTTGGGTGGCCCTACTCGGAGGCGCCGCGGCTGGTCCCGCCCATGTTTGCGCTGAGCCTGCTGAACAACGTGTTGCCCCTGCGCACAGGCGAGCTCTCCTTCCCGTATTTCATGCAGCAGGAGGGTGTGGAATGGGGCCGCAGCCTGGCGGCGCTGCTTGTTTCGCGCCTGTTGGACCTTCTGGCGGTTTTTTGCCTGTTCTTGATCGCGGCCCTGGCCCGCTATTCGCTTCTGGCCGCCTCAGCGGCCAGCCTGGTCGGTCTGGCCGTAGGCTCCGCACTGCTTCTGATAGGGGTACTGGCAGCACTTCCCCGGCTCGGGCAGTGGTTGACACGCTTCCTGGCGTCGCGCTCGCCGGATGTGGACGGGTCGCCGGCTGGGTGGCGCGCCGCGCTGTCCGCGCAGGCTTTGCAGGGAGCTCAGGCACTGCAGACGATGCAATCCGCGCGCGTTTACCGGACCGCGTTGGTCCATTCGCTCCTCATCTGGCTGGGCACCTATGCCTGGTTTGGCTGTTTCCTCAACGCCATCGACCTGCCCACCGGCATTGCCGAGCTGATCCTTGGGGCCAGCTTTGCCGTCATCTCCAAGTCACTGCCCGTGGGCTCGATCCTGGGCTTTGGTGCCCACGAGGCGGGCTGGACCCTGGGCTTTACGCTCATCGGGCAAGAGGCCAGCGTAGCTATCCTGGGCGGCCTGACCGTTAACCTCCTCACCCTGGTCGCTTCGATCCTCTTTGGCTTGGCCAGCCTCGGCTGGCTGGCGCTGCGCAGCGGCCGCTCGCTGTGGTCAT
>Ga0180438_10004235_pt1 | contig 20818 bp, 18 predicted proteins | sample SS_ome_12_FD_132455 | JGI IMG/M metagenome (GOLD analysis project Ga0180438, IMG submission 132455) | Hypersaline lake sediment archaeal communities from the Salton Sea, California, USA - SS_3_D_2 metaG | ecosystem: Environmental > Aquatic > Non-marine Saline and Alkaline > Hypersaline >... | reverse complement strand
TTTTAGTGAATAGATTTGCGCCTTTTGCCCCGGAACTGAGTGCATTTAGACAGTTTCTATTTACTAATGAGTAATGAATAAGATCATTGAAGTCTCCTAAAAATCTTGCCATATATATGATTTCATCTCTGCGCAGTTTGGAAAAGCAATTTTGCTCAATAGGTCTTCGCGGCGTGTGTTGGTTAGAAGTTTTTACGCTTAGTAATCCTTTTAAATGAGAGAGCATGGCAAATTTTCTTATTAAAATTATTTATATATTAGTGGTATTAGTGGTTCTTTTTATTATAACAAAAATAATATCATAATCATTTAATAAACCTCAAGTTATGTCGTAATAAATAATTTAGAAAACATTATTAATATAATATTTTCTAATCAGCATATAATAATTTTTTTTTAAAAAGTAGTTGAATTGGATTTGACTCTGGGCTGGTTTTCTTATTTATCCGAATTGAATGAATGAGTTGATATAAGCGGACTTTATAGATAGTATAGGCCCTTTTGTCTTTTACCCATTGGCGTTGGAATATAGTTTCAAATGCTCTTACTTTAACAAGGGAAATTAGGATAGATTTATTAGCCATTGAGTAATTAACTACATCCTGAAATTCACCTAAAAAAGAGGCGATATGTCTTTTTGTATCGCCTGATAATTTAGATATGTGGTCTTCCCTAACTGGCATAGGAGCAGCTAGGATCCGGCTTAATGCTCTATTTAGACATGTAAACATTTGGAATTGCCTTATTAAATAATATTAAATAAATTTTTATTAATAAATCTAATATAAAATTAGATTATATATAATATTATCATAGCGCTGAAAATAACTCTATAGTCATTTTAAAATTAAATGACTATAGAGTTATACGGGCTAATCCATCCAACTATTTATTAGAAATTAGTTCCAAGTCTCAAGGTTAGTGCCTTGCCGAGTGGATATCCAGGGAGATATCCATTTGTCTTGGCTCCTGCTTCAACAAAGAGGAAATGAGAATCTTTAATGACTGTTGATCCCCTTAAGACAAGAGAAGCTCCTAAAATTTCTCCTTCGGGCCATTCTATTGCAATAGATTTTTCTTCTATGAAATCATTATATGTAGCATTGGAGAGATATTGATTATGTTGCCAGAAATCTAGAGAAAACCCAAGATTCCATTGTTTGTGAGAGTAGATTTCATCACATTGAAAACCTAACCCTAAGCTCTTATTTCCACCTTTTCCGTAAACATATACGGGTTGATCTCCGAAAAGGAAGTAATTCTCAAAATAAACTTCAGGACCATAGGGAGCTAAAGTAGTTTTGAAATTGGGGAGATAAAAAACATCCTTGATAACTTCGATCATTGGAACCCTTCCAGGCTTTCCGTATAAAATATAGGAAAAATAACTATAATAAGAATAAAAACTCATGGGGTCCAATAAGGAGAAAAGACTTAAACTCGCGAGAGTCTCGATTGATAAAGAGGCTTCAGGATAAGTAGCATTATATAACTCTAAAAAACAAGAAATATCATTTGCAGCAGGGGGTGTTTGCTGCTTATTCATTTCATCTAGAGTTAAAAAGATATATTCTAGGGTAGATAAATGGTTTGATGTATATAGAGAGCTTAAACGGGGGTCAATTGTTCTAGTTTTTATCCATTGCATTTTCATTTGATGTGCTAAGATATTTTGAGCTTCTAAACCAGCCACATCAATGGCTAACATTTCCCCAGCTTTAGTATTGTCATACACCATAAATACAGTAAGTCCTTGGTTGATACCAATAGTATAATTAGTGATCGGCATGGAGAGGTCTCTTAAACGGTATCCGTGTCCAAAAAATTCATGTTGGATAACAGATTCGTATGAGTTAAAGCAATCCCAGAGAACCATTTCAATCCATCGTTTCCAAAGTGATGGGGGTTGTATTTCGTCGCCTATGAAGTTTTTATTATCGATCTTTTCTGCATACGAATGGGCAAGTTTCAAATTATAAGCTCCAGCGTAGGGAGACATATTTGGATCTACTACGAAATATTCAGTAGCAGTTAAAGTTGAACAAAAACAAAGAGCAAACAACCAATTTTTAAGCATTTTTTTCACCTGGTAAAAAATTTTTAGGCAATTATGTTAACATTGTTGAGTAAATATAGTGAAGGAAAAACAGATTCTATGTATGAATAAAATTGATGAAGCGACTTTTAATTATTTCAATTATATGCGTCTTTGTAGTAAGCGGAATAGGACTGTATTTCCTATTTCGTGAAAAGCCTAACCCAAATGAATTAGTTTTATATGGAAATGTTGATGTACGTCAAGTAGATATTGCATTTCGTGTTAAAGGTCGGATTGAAAAACTATTCTTCTTGGAAGGGGAGCTGGTTAAAAAGGGCCAAAAAATGGCCGTTTTAGATGAAAACCCTTATATCAACGAAGTTGGGGAGGCGAAAAGTAAAGTTGAAGCTATTCGGTTTAGTTTAGAAAACACTGAGATTTTATTGAAAAGACAACTTGAAATCATTGGAGTAGGTGGAGTTTCAGCGCAAGAATTAGATAATACCCAAGCAAAATATAATGAAACAAAAGCTATGTTAGAGGGGGCGTTAGAGGAGTTAACAATTGCTATTGAAAATCTTTCTTATACGCAGGTGTGTGCACCCAATGATGGAATTATTTTAACAAGAGTTTTAGAGGAAGGGTCTGTGGTAAAAGAAGCAGACCCTGTATATACTTTATCTTTAATTTCACCTATTTGGGTGAGAGCTTACTTAATGGAACCTGAGCTAGGGCGCGTGATGTATGGAGATACTGCAAAAATTTATACAGATGTTGAAAATGGAAAAGTCTACGAGGGAAAGGTTGGATTCATTTCACCAGTTGCAGAATTTACTCCAAAAACTGTGCAGACAGCGCAATTACGCACGGATTTAGTCTATCGCATTCGGATTTATGTAGATAATCCAGATGGGGTTTTAAAGCAGGGAATGCCTGTTACTGTAAAACTAAATTTACAGGAGAAAGGTGATGGATCTAGTACAAATTGAAAATTTATCCAAAAGATTTACACCAAAAGGCTCTCCTGCACTTAATAAGATAAATATTTCTATTCCTACTGGAAAAATTATAGGTTTGGTAGGTCCCGATGGTGCTGGAAAAACAACACTAATTCGTCTAATGGCAGGTCTTTTGCTCCCCACTGAGGGTATGATTTCAATAGATAACAGGGATACGGTAAAAGATGCGCAGTTTATTTCTTTTTTAACAGGTTACATGCCACAAAAGTTTGGTCAGTATGAAGATATTACTGTGATGCAAAATTTGGAATTGTATGCAGATTTAATGGGGCTACCCAAAGAAGAAAAAAGTGAAAAATTTAAGACTTTACTCAAATTTACCGGATTAGAGCCATTTACTAAGCGAATAACGGGGGCATTATCTGGTGGGATGAAGCAGAAATTGGGATTAGCTTGTAGTTTAATTCGTAAGCCAACGCTTTTATTGTTAGATGAGCCGAGCGTTGGTGTCGATCCTATTTCTAGGAGAGAACTTTGGAAAATGATACATGAACTTCTAGAAGAAGGGATTACTGTAGTTTGGAGTACAGCTTATTTAGATGAAGCTGAACGTTGTCATGAAGTTTTATTGATGAATGAAGGGGAAGTTCTTTTTTATGGTGACCCCAAACAATTGACAAAAAAACTGGATCATAGAGTTTTTATAACAAAAAATGTTGAAGTTAATGCGCGTCATAAATTTATGGAGATGATGCAAAAAGAGGGGATCAAAGACGGTTCGATTCAAGGCAAAAGCATACGTGTTGTAATCAAAGAAAATTTTAATTCTCAAGATTTAGATGAACAGTTAGAGCCAACAGAAGCGAGATTTGAAGATGCATTTATAGATAAAATATCTGAGCATCCCCCCAAGCCATCTCGTTTGGCTGAAATTCGACCTAAAATAGCAAGCGATTCAAAGTCTGTGATTCTTGCTAAAAATCTAACTAAAAAATTTGGGTCTTTTGTAGCAGTCAATGATATTTCTTGTGAGGTAAAAGGGGGTGAAATTTTTGGGTTATTAGGTCCCAATGGAGCTGGAAAATCAACAACATTTAAAATGTTGTGTGGTTTATTAAATCCAACAGAAGGCGATGCTTTTGTAAAAGGTGTTGATCTTCAATCAGCCCCTGCAGAAGCTAGACAGCACATTGGGTATATGGCACAAAAATTTTCACTTTATGGAAATTTAAGTGTAAAACAAAATTTAGAATTCTTTGCAGGTTGTTATAATTTAGTTAATGAAGAAAAAAAAACAGCTATAGAAACCATGATTGAAATTTTTTCCTTAGAACCATATCTCAACACTTCAACTGATCAATTGCCATTGGGATTTAAACAAAGGCTTTCGTTAGCTTGTGCTACAATGCATCAACCTGAAATTATCTTTTTAGATGAACCGACTTCAGGAGTAGATCCTGTAACTCGGAGGGAATTTTGGAGCCATATCAATGGACTTGTAGAAAAAGGGGTAACGATCATGATTACAACACATTTTATGGATGAAGCTCAATATTGTGATAGGATTGCTTTGGTTTATAAAGGTAAAATTATTCAGATGGATAGTCCAGATAATTTAAAAGAAGGTGTTAGGTCAGAGGAAAATCAAAGTCCGAGTTTAGAAGATGCCTTCATTCATTTAATTGAGGAATATGATGCCAAAGCAAGTAAATGAAGAATTTGATATAAAAAAAGGGAGGTTTATCCGTCTTAGGGCTTTAGTAAAAAAAGAAACATTTCAAATTATAAGAGATCCTTCAACGTTATTAATTAGTATTGTTTTACCTTTTTTTCTCCTATTTATTTATGCATATGGGGTTTCATTAGATTTAAATCATCTAAGGATGGGGCTTGTAGTAGAAGATAATCCTGCAACAGTTGAGTCTTTAATAGAATCATTTGCAAATTCCACGTATTTTGATGTAAAAATTGTTCAGAGTAGAGAGGAAATTCTCCCCGATATTACAAGTGGTGCAGTAAGGGGATTTGCAGTTATTCCCTCATATTTTTCAAAATTTGAAAAAAATCCCTACAAAATACCTCCGATTCAAGTCATTGCAGATGGAAGTGAACCTAATACGGCAAACTTTGTCCTTAATTATTCTAAGGGTGCTGTCCAAAAATGGCTTGAACAAAGATCAATTTCAAGTGCTAGGTCATTTGTTCCCCCTATTGAGGTTTCTCAAAGGGTATGGTATAACGAACAAGTTGAAAGTCGTTATTTCCTCTTATCCGGTTCGTTAGCAATTATTATGACATTAATTGGAACTTTATTGACTGCATTAGTAGTAGCTAGAGAGTGGGAAAGGGGGACTATGGAAGTATTAATGTCCACTACAGCACAGATTAATGAATTAGTGTTGGGAAAATTAATCCCATATTTTATTTTAGGCATGATATCAATGCTTTTATGTATTGCATTATCAGTATGGGGATATGGTTTGCCCCTTAGAGGATCTTTATGGTTACTTTGTTTGGTATCAGGTGTATTTTTGATAGCAGCTCTAGGATTAGGTTTGATGATTTCTACTTTTGCTAGAAATCAACTATTAGCATATCAAATTTCGATGATAGTAGGTTTTTTACCATCGTATATATTATCAGGGTTTTTATTTGAGATTCCAAGTATGCCCCTCTGGGTGCAGTGGATAACTTATTTACTCCCTGCTAGGTATTTTGTTCAGTGTCTTCAGACGCTATTTTTAGTGGGGAATGTTTGGAGTTTAATTTTTTTCAATATGGTTCCAATGTTGCTTATGGGGATTATCTTTTTTTCTATAACTGCCTTTAAAACAGTAAAAAGACTCGATTAAAATCTATTTTTGAAAAATTTTGGGGGCTTCATGTTAGGAGCCCCCTAGTTGTTAAAGTTGAATTGCTTTGTGAGCTTTTATGGTTTTTAAAATTAGTGGGTGATCTTGAAGGCGAAGACTCAAGGTCATTAAGCATCTAGTACTGTGAGGAATTGTAAATAGAGCTATAGTTGTATCATCATTATCCTTTTTTAAAGCTTGAAAATGATGGATTTTTTCTTTTACATTATCAGATAAATACCATTTTTTCATTATTGAATCTATAAGCTGTATAGGTAGATTTATGAACTTAAGGTTTGGCATTCCACGTATTAAACTTCCTATTTCATCGTGAGGATACTGTAGTCTTGGATTATTACTGATCTCTATATATAGGCAATTTTTAAGCAGTAATTGTATTTTAAATAGTTGCGCATTTGTTGGTCTATTTAATTTTATTGATTGGACTAATTGACATACTTGCATTTCATAGATCGAAACTTGTCGAGCTGTGTGTGGAGTTCTCACCCATGTTGTGTGCATAGCATTTGCAAAGTGCCCTATTCTAGTTAAGGAAACTAGGGTACTTTTATTTACCATTGAGTAGTTGGTAACATCATTAAAATCTCCTAAAAATGAGGCAACGTGTCTGATTTCATCAGAATGCAACTTTAGAAGGGGTGCAGGCTGTTGTGTTACCTGTGGACGGTTCCCAAACAGGTTGAGTCTTGTTTCTATTAGTGAAAGCATTTATAGGCTCCTTATTATTATGAAAAGCTTGTTTTATTAAATGTATAATTATTATGCTAATAATAATATCATAATAGTTTTATAAACTTCAAATTTTAATATACACAATACATAATTAGAGTTATAAATATCTGATTTTTAATAAATTACTGAGTAATATTTATTATTTTATAGAAATGTTTTAGTTCAATTTTCAAGCTCTGATAGAGCTCTACAACAGTCTTTTTTTAGGGGAGAGTTGAAAAATAGAGTTTTTTTAACACTTCCATACATTATTTAGGTTTTAATTCATTTTGCTGAAGTTGCATTAAATAAAAAGGGTATGCTAGAGGTAAATTGACTGTTTCGTAAAAGGTGTGCTGATTTACCCATATAGTATGGATAAAAGTTTGGATTAAATGTTTAAGAGGATTTTGACATTAATTAGAAAAGAGCTGTTAGAGGTCTGGAGAGACCCTAAGAGTCGATTTTCTTTAATAGCCCCTCCGATTATTCAGTTGTTTGTTTTTACTTTTGCTGCGACTTTAGATGTAAAAAATGTTCCCATTGGTATTTTAAATTTAGATAGAGGAAACCAAGCTTATCAATTGTTAGAGCGATTTCATGGCACTCCAACATTTAGTAAGATTGTTTATTTAGAAAAGGAAAAGGATATAAAACCATTTTTAGATAAACAAAAAGGGCTCATGGTTGTTTCTATTAATGAAGAATTTTCGCGTGATTTAGAGATAGGAGAAAAAGCAGAGATTCAATTGCTTTTAGATGGGAGAAAATCAAATACTGGACAGATTGTGGCAGGTTATGCAAAAGAAATTATAGATTCCTATTCAGTAGAATTTCAACAGCTCAATGGGATACAAGCTCAATTCGTTGAGATTTTTCCAAGAAATTGGTATAACCCTAATCTCTTCTATTATTGGTATAATATTCCCTCATTTGTAACAACTTTGGCAATGCTCACTTGCATTATTGTTACATCAATATCTGTTGCACGAGAAAGAGAATTGGGCACGTTTGACCAGCTTTTAGTCTCTCCTCTCATTCCTGTAGAAATATTATGGGGAAAAATTATTCCCGGGATAATCATTGGTATGTTAGAAGGATTTTTAATGCTAGTAGCAGGAGTATTTATCCTTCAGGTCCCATTTACAGGTTCTTTTTTTCTATTTATGTTTAGTTTATTGATTTTTATTGCATCAGTTAGTGGTATAGGTTTATTAATTTCGTCTATCTCAAAGACACAGCAACAGGCAATGTTAGGTGCATTTGTTTTCATGGTGCCCTCTATTTTACTTTCAGGATTCGCAACACCTATTGAAAATATGCCGAATTGGTTGCAGCCTGTGACATATATAATTCCTTTACGCTATATGTTAGTTATTTCTAAAGGGATTTTTCTTAAAGCATTACCAGCAAAATTTGTACTGCTTCAGGTATGGCCAATGGTAGTTATTGCAGTTATTAATTTTATTGGAGCAGGAAGATTATTTCGTCGGAGGTTAGGATGAGATTATTTGTTTTGATCTATGTATTTTTAGTGTCTAGTTGTACATTAGGACCAAAATATAATCCGCCTGAAATTTGTGTGGCAGATAAATGGAGCGGTATAAATGATGTAGAAAAAGAAACGGCAATTCATTCAAAATGGTGGGAAATTTTTGAAGATGAATTTTTGACAAAATATATTCAAGAAGCTGCTAAGTGTAATCATAGTGTACTTTCTGCTAAGGCCAATATTTTAGAAGCTAGAGCATTAAGGATGGTTGAGGTTGCTAAGTTGTTACCACATTTATCTGCAGATTTTATTGGAGCTGAGCATTATTTCAGTAAAAATGGACTGATTTTTTCAATAGCTGAAGATGTTGAGGCTCAAGCAGACGCTCTTTCTGATTTTTTCGATATAGAGTTTCCTCGCCAGATTAGTTTTTTTAATGCCGTTATAGATGCTAGTTGGGAAATTGATCTTTTTGGAAAACTAAGAAAAGGGGTTGAAGCCCAAACAGCAGCTGTTGGTAGTGCGATTGAACAAAAAAATGATCTTCTCATTTCGATTTTTGCAGAAGTTGCTATAAATTATGCAGAGCTTAGAAGCGCCCAGCATAAGGGGAAATTACTCCAGGAAGAAGTAGGCCTTTTAGAGGAAAAAATGCTTATTGAGGAGGAGAGATTTAAATTTGGTTATAATGATGCTGTAGATGTAAATGAAATAGAAAAACAAGTAGCTGAGCTTAAATCTACACTCCCAAAAGTATATAGCGAAATTTATAAAAATATATATGCAATTTCAATTTTAGTCGGAAAACCACCGGAAGCTTTGCTTAAAGAGCTTTTGCCTTTTGCAGAAATGCTAAAGCTTCCCGATGGGGTTGCTATTGGACTCCGATCAGATCTTTTACGGCGTCGACCCGATGTCCGTTATGCAGAAAGGCTTTTGGCACAGTCCACCGCACTTGAAGGAGTTGCAATTGCTTCGTTTTTTCCAACAATTACTTTCGGAGGAAATGTAGGTTTTCAAGCTTTAAAGTTAGCAAAACTTTTTAAAGGTGATAGTTTTACTTGGACAGCAGGAGGTGACGGTAACACTCCCATCTTTCAAGGTGGAAAATTATTAGGGAATTTAAACGTAGCACGGGCCAAAACGCTATCGAATATTCATTTCTATGAACAAACAGTGTTAATGGCATTACAAGAGGCGCAATCTGCTTTAATTAGTTATAACAACGATTTAGTCGCCTTTGAAAGGGTGAATTTAGCTGCCGAAAAGCAGGAAAATATTGCCTATATTACCAAGGAAAAATTTGTTAATGGTATCATCAATGGTATTTCATTTATAGAACAAGAGAGGCAATTAAATTTAGCAGAGCAAAATACATTAGAAAGTCAAACAACAGCTCTTATCGACCTAATTAGCCTCTATAAATCTCTTGGGGGTGGTCTTACCCCATGTTCTGAAAAAGAAGATTAAACTTTTCTAAACCTTTTCTTGGATCCTTTTCTATCAGAAAATTTATCCCCATTCGCTTTTTTTGCAGAAAACTTGTTGCGTGTGGTTTTTCTTTCAGAAAACCTATCACTTCTCCTTTTCCTTTCTGAGAATCTTTCATTACTTCTCTTACCACGTTTTGTCGGTTTTGAGGGGGGGGCAAAATTTTTATTTTTTGAAAGTCCTGCTTTTCTCCAATAAAGAGAAATAAGGCGAAGGGTAATCTCTTCTAATGAAAGTGCGTCTTGAAGACCCGTTAAGATTGCCGAAGCATTTTCGTGAATTGCTTCTTTTGTCAATGTTTGGGAAAATACTTTTTGTTGACGGGAGTTAATTTCTGCAGCAGTAGGCATTTCTGTAAATTTAATTTCAGCAACCTTGCCAGATAAGATCCTTTTTAGCCCAGAGATTTGGTGGGGGGATAAGAAGGTAACAGCTGTCCCTTTATTACCCATACGTCCAGTTCTCCCAATTCTGTGAGTGTAACCATCGGACGATGTTGGTAAATCAACATTGAAAACATGTGATATATCTGCTACATCAATTCCTCTACCTGCAACATCTGTTGCTACCAGGACAGTATTTTCAGATTTTCTGAAATAATCGATTGAATTTTGACGGTCTTTTTGTGTCATATCACCATGCAAGCTAAGTATAAAAAATCCAGATTTAGCAAGATCTTTAGAAAGTTGTTCCACTTGTCTTTTAGTATTACAAAAAACAATAGATTTTGTTGGGATATGGTATTTTAGCATATGTATAAGAGCATCTTTTCGATCTCTTTCATCAATTAAATGATATATTTGATGAATATCTTTATGAGCTTGCTTTGAATTTGCTACATCACATGTAAGAGGGTCAGTTTGAAAATTATTTGCGATCTTTTTTATCTGATTTGAAATGGTCGCAGAAAAAAGCAAGGTTTGTCTATCAGATGGTAAAAATGAAAAAATTGATTGAATGTCTTCTAAAAATCCCATATTTAACATTTCATCAGCTTCATCTAAAACCACCAGTTTGGGAGAAAATTTACGCAAATGGCCAGAGCGGAAAAGATCTAAAAGTCTTCCAGGAGTTCCTACAATGACACGATTGTCTTTTTTAAGGCGTCTTAATTGATTAGACAGGGCTTCCCCACCGTATACCGCGCTTGGGGTAAGGTCTAAATGTTTACTAAATTTTTGCAATTCTGTACATACTTGTAGGGCGAGCTCTCTAGTTGGAGTCAAAATTAAAATTGTTTTATCTGGATTTTCTGTAAGTAAATTGAGTGCTGGCAATGAAAATGCAGCTGTTTTTCCTGAGCCAGTTTGTGCCTTTGCGATCACATCTTTACCAGCAAGAATATGCGGGATAACCGCTTCTTGAATTGGTGTAGGTGATGCATATCCTAAATCATGAACTGCCTGCAAAAGGGAATCATGTAAATTAAATTCTTCAAAGTTGGTCATAAATCTCCTTGGCAAGCCCATTCATACATATTGGACAGCTTATTTTTTTAGAAAAATTGTAAATCATATTTGATTGATCCTAGGTATTGTAAACAAAGCGGGCATATATTGCTAGAGATTAACAAATCAAATATGCACTTGACTACCGAAGAGAAAGCCATTAGTCCAAGCATTTTGAAAATTAAAGCCGCCTGTTACCCCATCTATGTTTAGAATTTCTCCAGCAAAATAAAGATTAGGGCAAATTTTACTTTCCATGTTTTTGAAATTGATTTCTTTTAAAACAACTCCACCACAGGTAACAAATTCTTGTTTATGAGTGGTTTTGCCATCAATTTGATAGCAATCAGAATAGATTTTTTCTAGTAGTTGATCTATGAGTTTGTTAGACAATGTATGTAATTTTTTTTCACAAAGAGAGGCAAAAAGAGATTTTTTTAAACTCTTGGGGAGAGAAATTAAATCAGAATTGACTAAAGTTATGTTCGGCTGCGTTGATTTTTTAGAAATGATGGTCTTTTTTAAATCATTTTTTGAGATGTTTGGAAGCCAGTTAATAAGAAGGTCTGTTTTATAATTTTTTTCAAAGAGAAAGGGGGCTGCCCAAGCTGATAATTTAATAACGCAAGGTCCACTGAACCCGAAATGAGTAATTAAAAGAGGTCCTTTTTGTTTGAAAGTTGTCCCTTTTAAAAGGAGCTCACAGTCGGGTACAGAAATTCCAGAAAGTTCTTTTAAATTAGAAGAGGGGATATTAAATGTAAAAAGAGAAGGGATAGGTTTTTCAATGGAATGTCCAAGATCTTTAGCCCACTGATAACCTTGAGGACTACTGCCAGTAGCAATGAGAAGATGTTTACACTTCAATAAAGATCCGTCTTTAAGGTATAGCAAAAAGATTTCATTTTCTCTCTTAATTTGATCAATTTTTTGTTTTAAAGCGATTGGAATATCTAATTTTGTAGCCTCTTTGATAAGACAGGAAATAATGGTTTCAGAGTCATCTGTAACCGGAAACATTCTGCCGTCTTTTTCAGTTTTTAGGCGCACACCTCTATTTTTGAACCACTCAATTGTATCTTTTGGGTTAAAGGTGTGAAATGGACCTAGAAGTTCTTTATGACCACGAGGGTAATTTTGGCAAAGGCTTTTTGGATCAAAACAACTATGAGTTACATTACAACGTCCACCTCCAGAAATACGTACTTTTGTAAGTAGTGTCGCATTTTTTTCTAAAAGGAGTACTTTTGCATGTGGATTTTTTTCCTTAGCAATTAAGGTAGAAAAAAAACCTGCAGCACCCCCGCCGATTACTATTAGGTCATACATTGAAGATTCCGATTTTTATTTCAGGTCAAATGACTATACCGAAAGCAATTCAAAAATGAAAACTTTTTGGTAGGTATTTTTCTCCAATATAAAATCACTATATATTATCTGGGGAGATAATCAGTCACAATATTGCTTATTACCTGTGCGCCAGGTCCAGCTATTGCGTGTAATGTACTTGTGATTTCCTGCTTTCTTATTCTGATGGCTTGGGCATTTTGCAATTCCAGAGCCTTCAGAGCTGGATGGAGGGGCCTTTCATTATTTCTATTAGGTGGAAGTTCTATGTGTAGAACTGTTTCAAGATCATTATTTACAGATGGATATCCCATAGTATTTTCCTTTATTCAAATTATTATGAATGCATTAAAGTTTGTTATATATTAATTATATTATGTGAAATAATTAAGAGCAATGAACTTTTATATATAGTCATTTAATTTTAAAGTTAAATGACTATATATATCGAAATTGTTTTAAAGGATGTTATAATTTTTTTACAATGAGTTGAGAAAGATCTTCTTTATTAATGAAACCTACATTTCTTTTTACTTCTTTCCCTTTTTTGAAAAGGACGATAGTGGGAAATCCTTTGATCTTTAATTTTTTCATTAATTCTCTATTTTCAGTCCCATCGAGTTTAACAAATGTGTATCTATCTGTTAATTCTTCTGATAGTTCCGCTAAAATTGGAGCGAGTCTTTTGCAGGGTCCGCACCATGGGGCATAAACATCTAAGATGACCCGTTTATTTGTTTTGAGAATTTCTTTGAAATTTTGTTCATTGATTTCGACTAATTCGATAGATTTTTTATCTTCAATGTCTATGTTGGCACAAAGAGGGGCAGTCCCCATTAAGATAGCAAATAAGTAATGTTTCATTGATCTTCACCTTCTTTAGATTGTAAAAATTGATAGGCATCGAGTGCGGCCATACAACCTGCACCTGCAGCTGCAATGGCTTGTCGATAAACGTGGTCTATCACATCCCCAGCGGCAAAAACGCCAGGTGGCATTGATAAAATTAAACCTCTTTCATCCAATTCTATATCATTTGCGAGCCAACTAGTATTAGGAATCTGTCCAATAGCAATAAAAACACCATCACAGGTAATTTTTTCGTTTTTCCCTGTTCTTGTATCAGTTACAATTATGGCTTCAACATCGTCTTTTTGAGGGTCTAAAATTTCTTGGACAGTTTTAAAGGTTTTAATTTCAATGTTCTTAGTCTTTTCAATGCGATTTTTTAAGACATTAGAGGCTTTAAATTGATCACTTCTATGTACAACAATTACCTTCTTTGCAAATTTTGAGAGCATTAAGGCTTCTTCAAAAGCGCTGTCACCTCCACCTACTACTACTGCTATTTTATCTTGATAGAGGGGAGCATCGCAAACAGCACAGGTACTTACCCCTTTTCCAAATAAGGCTGATTCAGATGGGAGACCTAATAATCTGGGGGATGAACCCGTTGCTATAATAACTGATTTTGCTTTCAAGAGATCACCCTTTGTAAATTCTACGGTATAAGGGTAATTTGTAAAATCGATTCTTTTAACATTATTAGTTCTGATTTGAGCGCCATATCGTAGCGCTTGCTTCCGCATATTATCGATAAGTTCAGGTCCTAAAACTCCCTCTGGAAAGCCGGGGAAATTTTCAACCAGGTGAGTGGTAGTCAATTGGCCGCCAGGTAGATCTCCTTCGGCAACTAAAGTTTTTAATCCTAATCTAGAAGTATAAAGTCCAGCAGTAAGGCCTGCTGCGCCACCGCCGACAATTACAGCATCGTAAGTTTCTGCACAAAGAGGGGCTGTTATAAATAATAAAAATTTAATTAACATCTTCTTCATATAAAATAACTATACCTGATAAGAGCTTTTCATCTCTAGTAAATAATAAAGTTGATGAATAAATGACTATATAGTGATTTAAATTTAAAATCACGTTATAGTCATTTGACCATGAAGTAAAAACGAGTGGATGTATGGATGAGTTTATGCACAAAAAATTTATGAAAAGAGCTATTGCGTTAAGTCACAAGGCTGGAATTGAATTGAAAAGTGGCGGAGCCTTCGGTGCTGTAGTTGTCAAAGATGGAAAGATTATTGGTGAGGGTTATAATAAAGTACTTTTAAACAACGATGCAACATGTCATGCAGAAATTGATGCGATTCGAGATGCTGGAAAAAAAACAGGTCATCCCCACTTAAAAGGTGCGATTTTATACACAAGTGCATTTTGTTGTCCGATGTGTCTATGCGCTGCTTATTGGGCGCATATTGATAAAATTTACTACGCAGCTACTATTGAAGATGCTATGAAATATGGTGAATTTAAGGACATAGACTATTATAGAGAGATGCAAAAAGAGATAAAAGATAGACAAATCACATGTATAAATTTGATGCGTGAAGAGGCTGTTGCTGTTTGGAAAGCCTTTTCTACTATGCCAGATAGAGCCCACTACTAATTATAGTCATTTGGCATTAACCAAGCGTCCAATCTTGATTTTCACCTGTAATAATAAAGCCTTTTAAAGCATCATAACGAGCCCGATCAATTTCGAGCGTGCTATCATGTTGATGTTCTATAAGATATCTTTTTTTACCGGAGCTTGCGATAATTTCTTCACTATTTGAGCTCCAACTCCCAGCGCCTGGGAAATTTTGATAAAAAACTTGATGTTTAATTTCCCCTGTTTTCTTGTTTATTGCTTTAATAGCAATGAAGGGGTGGGCAGAATTATCTACTCCATATGTAACAGGTTTGTTTAATTGATCCAGAGTAATACTACGAGCTCTACCATAACGAACGGGCAGATCCTCTTCTTTCAAAAGGGCTGCCAATCTTTCTCTTCCAAGTAAATCGATTGTCATTAATTTTTTAGCTGTAATTTTTGCGATTTGGCTTTTTAGGCCAATTATTTTACTATGGTTTTGGTTGCGTCTTCCTTCGAAAATAGAGAATTTTCTATCACGCGAAGAACTTGCACATCGAATGGCTGTAGTTAATTCATTTTGCCTTATAATTTCTTCTTTAATAGAAGCAAAGAAATAAGTAAAAATTTTAGCAAGACATGAATTGTTTATTTTGGATACAAACCACCCAAAGTTAGATTGTTTCCTTTTATGTATATCTGTTCTTGCAAGAAGTATCTGACTTGAGAGTTGTCGGAGTTCTGCTTCAGACTTTTCAACTAGTTGCCTCTGTTGGGCTTCAACTCCCTTTAACTTTGTCTTTTTAGGCTCTAGTTTTGCGAATTCATGATCAAATCGATCTAGAGGGTGTGATGTGATGGCATCCATGGCTTTACCATTTTTTTTAACTATGATTATAAATAAAAACTTAATTTTTATAAAGTTAAATTATACTTTAATTTCAAATTTTGGGTATTTAAATTTAAATTGATAAAGTTTTGTTGTATATATTTTTTTAACCTAAGGAATCATCTTCGAGCAAAATCAGTTGATTTTGTATGCGCGTGCGTCGTGTTTCTTTAGTCGAGGTATGCTTAGTAAGTTCCTCAGTCACTATCTGAATTTCTCGTTTTGTTCTTGGGATAACGGCAGCCCAATGTCTTCGATCTATAATTTCTTGTTCAATTGAAGAGAAAAATAGGGTAAAAAAGCCTTCAAGGCAAGAGTCGGTGATTATTGATACGAATTTACTAAACCAAGTGTTTTGTCTATTGTTTAATCTATCAACGTGACCATTCAGAAGGTTCAGGGTATCCTTTATATTTTCACGTGTTTCTCGATGATTGCGATCAAAATTGGTTAATCGAGTTTCTAGATGTTGTATTTGATCGGAAGATTTTATAGATTGCATTATTATTTCTCCTGTTTTTGTTATTTATATTAAAGGAATTATATGTTTATAGCAATCAAATTAGTTTCTACTATATGTAGTTATTTAACTTTAAAAAATTTATTATTAATTATATGGGCAATAGGGCCAGCTTTAAATCCTTCAAGGCAAGAATCGCTTTTCTGAAACAGTGTTTATTTTTGAAACAATTTTGGGATTAAAATACATTCACTAATTTTTTTTGCTGATAAAATAAAATTTTATATATAGAATCTTTTCAAATTGTATGGGTAGCGTATTGTTGGTTAGGGGAAAAATGGTTGGATTTTATAGTAGTTGCGCTTTGTTTTTGTGTACTTGCATGAGTGCATTATTTGGGGCAATAAAAGTTGGAGATGCGTATTTCCAAACAACAAATGTAGATGCAGCGGGGGTAATTGATGATACGAATTATCCTCTTATTGCAGCTGCTGGAAAGGTGAGTGCTACGAAAAATTTGGAGACACCCTATAGGATAAGGGCCTGGATGGGGGGTGCTATGCTCTGGGCTACGGGTGTAAAAGAAGAGGATTCTTCAAATGGGTATTTTGTTGCTAGAAATGTCCCTCCGAGTAATGTTTGGCCTGCTGAGGTATTTCAACAAGCTGCAGTCATCGCAGATCCGATTATTTTTTCCTATTCTGAACCACCGGGCATAACAGGGATGAATCATTCAGCTCGGGGTATTAATATTACCTCGCCCTATCCTTATCTAAAACCAGATGCTCCCTATGGGACACAATGTCAAACAGCAGACCCACACTGGAAAACAGCGCCTCTTACAGTTGAAACGGATCCTTTGCCAATGATATTGCTGTATCCATCTACTACAGAACCGACAGATGGGGTTAAATCCGATGATACGATCTGGGGGCCTGATGCTATTTTAGTGGATCGAATGGGGGATTGGGATACGGATTTGATTTATCAAAATCCCAGCAGTCCTTACGTAAAAACAGCATTTAGTGACATGACAGGAGAGGGAGAGTATATTAAGTACACGGTTGTGCAAGGATCACCTTTTGTTTTTGTTGAGTGTCGAGGAGTGGAATATATTGTTATTTCAAATCGATTGACAACTAGTGCAACACCTGCAACTGCGAACTTATTAGTTCCTGCTACAGCTGGGGCTCCTTTGACTGGAACGACAAAAATTGATTATGTTAGATTTGGTGGCAATCAAGTAGATCCGGCCCAATTTTCAGAGACAGAGACTTTAAACCCAATTAGTCGACAGGATAATTTTACAACGTATGCATTATATTTTAAAAACGATGTTGGGATTACATTCACACCAGGAACTGCTACAACAGAGCCGCAAAATAGTTATATAAAATTACCCAATACAACTTCTAAATTCTATTTTGTAATCGCCGCAATTCCAACGATACGCGATTATCCGACAACAGGAAGTACATATGCTGCCTCTATTGCTATGGCAGGCAATGATGTGGATGCTTACGCACAAGCTCTTGGTGAATATGCCTTTAATTTTATTACAGGTACCCAAGTTTCGTATGAAGTCTCAGAGCAAACGTTTTTAGATACAACTTACACATACACTTTTGGTCATCCCTATGGGACCGATAGTACAGTGGTTACAGATTCTGCAAAAACAATTGCATGTCTAATGCCGCATCATTATCAGGGGCAGACATTCGACACAGGCTTTACCCCAGCAGTATTGACAGGTACAACCGATTTTGCCCCTACTAATACATCTAATTTAAAATATTGGACTGTGAGGGGAGATTTAAAAGCTATTTTAGGGGGAAGTTTTACAACCAATTATATTTTTTCAAACTTTTTAGCGACAATGCCACCACCACAATGGACAGATTGCGTGACGTTGTCAAAGCCTAATAAAGACATCCCGATTGGTCAGCTATTATTCGATAGTATTGATAATGAATATATCAATAATTTAACTGATCCAAATTTTGCCCCATGGAATACAGCATACTTTAAGCAAAATAAGGGTGTATATGATGTGGGGAAGTCTTTGTCAAAGGCGGGAAAGCAATTAGGACTAATATTAGAATTTTTGCAAGGGTTGGAAGAAAATACTATAATAAGTGATACGTACAATAGATTTTTCTACTCAGGGACAGATATTACAAACTTTCAAACATGTTCTTCATATGCAAATCAGGTTTGTCCCGCATCGCCAACTTCTGATCCACAAGATGTTTTGTATGAACAACAATACAATAATCATGCAGGACGGCCCGATAGGCCTGGCGCTTTTAATCCTCAATCATTTACAAAACCTGTAAAAGAGAGAGTTCCAGCTTTACAGGGTGCATTACAATCATCTATTATTGGTGATGCAGTTACAAATCCTCCGATTTCAGGTTTAGGGGGTGCAATCTCTCACTATTTTGATGAGAGACCTTATCAAACTCAAGGCGGGTACAACTTAAGTCATTTTGCGTTTTATGATCCAATTGTGCATATGGTCATGCTTTATCCATCTGCTGGTACGCCACCTGCTGCGAATACAGACCCAACAAGTCCAACTGTTGTTACACCCTGGCCATCTCGTGTTTCAGGGCCTGCAAATTTACCCAATCATTATGGTCCTGGAATTGTTTTAGAGTCATTTGGTGTAGCTAATGCTTTTAACGATCACCATTATCAATATGCATATTGGATACAGGCAGCGGCATATGCAACGCTGTATGATGGGGCTTGGAAAACAGCGCCAGATGGGGGAAGTGGTTGGGGGACAGCTAATCAGTATGGAACTGCAATTGATCAGTTGGTAAAAGATATTTGTTATTTAAAAAATAGTAATCCAGCAGATTCTGGTAATCCCGATATTGCATTTTATTCAGATCCAAGTATGACGTTTGCCCATTTAAATTTCTTTGATCAGTGGGCCGGGCATGGTTGGGCCGATGGACTTCAGGCAACAATTGCGGGAGGAAATTCAGGTCATAATGAAAACTCAATAGGGGAAGCTCTTCAGGCATATGCTGCTATTGTTATGTGGGGGATCGCAACAGGTCGAAAAGATGTTCGAGATTTAGGGATTTACTTATATACGACATGCGCATATGCAATGGATGCATATTTTTTTGATAAAAATTTAAATTATTCGAAAGCTTCGAGTTTTTTTAATCCGACAGTTACTAAAGTGGGAGATCCAACGTATACTTTAGGCGATGCATTTATTGATTATACAATTCACAGTGGAGGGGGAACGCCTACAAGTAGCGGGACTCCAAAAATTTCTCAAGGGGTGCTAAATTACAGCGCGGATTTTGGTCAAACGCCATTGAATGTAAAGTTGATAAATGCTTTCCCTGTAGGGTCGTGGGCTCTGGTATTTGGAAGAAATAAAGAATATCTTTCTGCATGGAATGCTTCAATGGATACAACAGAATTTACAGCAACGATCCCTACGGGAATCACTACAGAAAATGCTTGTTGGACGACAAATTTTGACGCAAATATGAACATGCTTCGGATGTTGGGAGGGGATATGATTGCTTTTGGGCAAAAAGATTTAAGTGCGAGTGCGCCGACACCTTTAGAATTTATGTTAGATGTTTTTACACAATGGGGACCATGCCCTCCTTGGGGATCTCAAGGGGCAGAGTTTGCAGATCCTTGTCAATCCATTAATGAAACGCTTCATTTTATGCATGTTCTAGATGCTTATGGCACTCCCGATTGGAAGGTATATGGGAGAGGATTTACAGATTCTGATTCTTTATTATTTACTGCAGCCTTTAAAAAGGGGGGGACAACGTCGGCATTTGCGTTCAATCCAACCTTAGCAGATATTGAAGTGCAATTTTATAAAGTTGAAGATAAAACTGCTATTGGTTCATCGTTTACAGTGAAAGCAAAAAGGTGGGCTAGCACAACATTTACTAGTCCATGAGGAAGTGATATGTATAAGAAAATTTGTTTTGGAATAATCGCCTCTATAAATCTGTTAAATGCAGGTTGTGGAGAGCAACATTGTGGTTGTAGCAATGATAAGTTGTTAAAAAGTGAATATGAGTTATGTAATGACTGCGGAATTTCTGTTTCAGGGAGTTTATTAGTTTGGCAGCCACATGTGGGAGGCTTGGATTATGTGATAAATAATTGCAGAGGTACTGCATTTGCTAATAGTAATGCAAAGGTAGAAAGGATAGATTATAAGTGGACCTTAGGTGGTCGTGCTTCTATTGGTTATATATTCCCAGAGGGGATGCAGGTCGATCTTTTGTGGATGGGCTTTTTCGGAAAGGGGAGTGATTCTGCAAAAGCTACTACTTTTGGTGGTTTGTTTCCTGTTTGGACAATTCCAGGCGCAGGGCTCACACCTGCCATCAATGCTAAGGCATCATGGAAGCTTGATTTGAATATGTTAGATCTTCAATTATTGGGAGTATTTGTCCCAAGGAGTTATTTAGAGTTAAGGCCTTTTATTGCATTATCGGGTGAATGGATCAAACAAAGAGTTGATATTAACACCTGTGGAGGATCGAGTACACAGATAGCAAATGCAAATGTGATAGATGATAACATTGATATGAAGAATAAATTTTATGGCATAGGCCCTAAGGTAGGCATAAGGACTTTATGGGATATCATGTGTGGATTTGGCATATTTGGCGATTTTGATGTGG
>Ga0180438_10004234_pt1 | contig 20821 bp, 11 predicted proteins | sample SS_ome_12_FD_132455 | JGI IMG/M metagenome (GOLD analysis project Ga0180438, IMG submission 132455) | Hypersaline lake sediment archaeal communities from the Salton Sea, California, USA - SS_3_D_2 metaG | ecosystem: Environmental > Aquatic > Non-marine Saline and Alkaline > Hypersaline >... | reverse complement strand
GGGGCTCGACGCGTGCTGTTGGACGCGCTCAGGGACCCGGACTACCGCGTGCGGGTGGAGGCGCAGGCGGCCCTGAGGGAAAGACTCGGCATGGCGAGCGAGATCGACCCTCCCGTCTACGGCGACGGGTCCCGCGACGGGAAGGACCTTCCTCTGGCGCTGGGGACCCGACGGGTGAGAATCAAGACCATCCGAGGGACGATCGAGGCCGTTCTCTACGGGGACGACGCGCCCCAGACGGTGGCCAACTTCCTCCGCCTGGCCGGGGACGGGTTCTACGACGGCAACGTGTTCCACCGAGTGGTCCCCAACTTCGTGATCCAGGGGGGCTGCCCGCGGGGCGACGGCTGGGGCGGACCGGGCTACACGATCCGGTGCGAGATCAACGAGCACCGGTACCTTACGGGAACCCTCGGCATGGCGCTGGCCGGGAAGGACACCGGGGGGAGCCAGTTCTTCATCACCCATTCTCCTCAGCCGCGCCTGGACGGGAACTACACGGTGTTCGGCCAGCTCGTCAGCGGCCAGGACGTGGTCGATCAAATCATGCCCGGCGACGAGATCCTGTCGATCGAAGAAATCTAGCCGCGCGCTATCGCCCCATCGCCTGTCGCGCATTCGCGCAGGTTCCCCAGGGCGTCCGCGCCGGTCCGCCTCTCGCAGTGGGTCCTGTCGCCGGGTTGTCGCGGGGCGCTCTCTCTCCGGGTGTCCCTCCCGCGCGTCCGCAGCGGGTCCTGTCATGGGGACATCCCGCCGTCCTCGTAGCCTGCGGGCGGCGGGAGCCCTACCCCATGCCACCCCCTCCGGACTGCCGCAGAGTCGTCAGCTCGCGCCGTCGCCTGTCCTGAGTAGCCGCCGAGCATCGCGAGGCGGCGTATCGAAGGGCCTTGTCTCGCTCTCTCACCCTCGCGTTATCGCCCCGTCGCTTTGTCGCCGAGTCGCCTCGCCTGCAGCGCCAGCAGGATTCCGTTTGCGGCCTTGAGCGCGGCCACGAGCAGACACGTGTGGGTCACGCCCAGAAGGGGGATCAACAGAGAGCCGGCAACCAGGGCGCCCACGCACGCCCCAAGATGATCGGCCCAGTCAACCTGGCCCGCCGCGGTGGACACGACCGCGCGGTAGCGGAGATAGAGGTGGCCGGCCATCGGGAACTGGGCGCCCGCCAGAAGGCCGCAGACCCCGGAGAGCAGGTAGAACCAGGCCTGGATCGAACCTTCTCCTACCCCGGCCAGGGTTCTCCCGGATCCCAGCAGACTGGGAAGCGCCAGACAGAAGATCAGGAGGAAGAGTTCAGTGACCCCGAGCGCGCGCCCGGGATCCGTCGGCCTCGTCGTTTGCCACGCGCCCAGTCGTCCCCCGACGAAGAGCCCCAGCATGAAGGCTGCGGTCACCAGGCCGATCTTCTCATAGACGTAGCCGAGCTGATTCTGGAAGGCAAAGAGGATGACCATCTGGATGCCCATGGCGAGGAATCCGGTGGTGGCGATCGTGGAGAGCGCGTTGAACCCGACCTCCGCTCGATCGCCCGGCCGGCGGGTGCGCACCCACGCGAGCCGAGCGCAGAGAACAGTGGCCACCGCCACTGCCAGCATCCAGAGTCTGAGGCGCGCCGCGGCGCGGAGGAAGGTTCCCATCCCTGAGCCCGAGAAGCGGTCCCACAGCAGAACGTTCTGGAAGTAGGACACCGGCCGCCAATCGCTGTTCAGATCCACGTCGCCCGCCGCTTCGAGGCTCGCCCTCAACCACGCCACCCTCTCCGGGTCCAACAGAATCGGGAAAAGATGGGCGGAGAAGTACGCCGACTCAATCCCGCGGCTGTTGTACCGGGTTTCCAGTTGCCCCGCGTCGGCCGCCAGGACGCCCTCGGTCTTGGCGCCCACGAACACGTTGCGGTCGCCGGGGCTCACGATCACCTGCGGGAAGACGCCGGCGAGGGAGCGGAAGAGCGTGGCTCGAAACGGGCCGACCTCTTCGCCCACGTAGTTGACCGCCCCCCCCACGCTGAAGGCCAGGATCCCCAGAGGGTCCAGGCGCTCGGCGGCCTCCCGGAAGAACTCCACCGTGTAGAACCGGTTGAGCATGGCGGTTGAGGGGTCCGGCAGCCTGAGCAGGATCACGTCGTAGTGGTGATCGGTTCTCTTCAGGAATCCGCGGCCGTCCCCGGTGCGTACGGCCAGACGCGGGTCGCCGAAGATGTCCACGTCTTCCGCGTAGGCGCGCGTAAGATCGATCAGCTCCGGATCCATCTCCACAAACTCGAGGGACCGGACCGGGTGCTTGAGCATCTCGGCGATCATGGCGGGCGTCCCTCCGCCCACGAGGAGGACTCGCGAGGGGGCCGGATGCTCGGTCAGGACCAGGTGGGCGGCGGGGCCGGCCTCGTAGGAGTCCGGGAGGGAGAGAATCGGACTCCCGTTCCCGTAGATCGTGGTCTGGTCCTCCAGCTGCGCGACGGCCAGATGCTGGTAGCGGGAGTCCCGCCACTCCACCAGATGCATGCCCGGATGGCCGGAGCGCCAGCGGGCCTGGACGGTGACGGTTTCGAGCCACCGGGCGCCCCCGGCCAGGAGCGCAATCACAAGCAGGGCGGGCAGCGCCGAGCCCATGATCGGCCACAGGCGCGATTCGCGGTCCCGAGAGATCGCCGAAAGCACGGCAATGGAGACCACGAGCGGCAGACCGAAGAGGGCCTGGGACTGGAAGTGGCTGATCCGGCCGGCCGCGAGCAGCGTGAAGACCACGGCTCCGACCACGGCCCCGGCCGTCTCGGCCACATAGAGGATCCCGATTCTGGCTGCGGCCCCCTCGGCCCGGGGGGCGAAGGCCCGGGCCGCCAGGGGGAACGTGAATCCGATGAAGAAGCTCAGCGGCAAGAGGGTCAGGGCCGTGGCCAACCCCATCTGGGTGAGCGGGATGAGGAGTCCGGGAGGGGTCCCTAGGATCCCTCTCAGCAGGCGGACGAGACCGAGCTCGCCGGGGAGGAAGACGAACGCCAGAAGGAGGGCCACACCCAGGGTGCGCGTGGGGTGGGTGAAGCGCGGGACCATCCGGGTGGCGGTGGCGGCGCCGACGGCGACCCAGATGAACCACGAGGAGAAGATGAGGCCGAGACTGAGCTCGTTGCCGTAGAAGACGACGAGCAGCTCTCGAACCAGCATGATCTGCCCGGCCATGCCGTAGATGCCGAGCGCGACCAGGGCCATTGCCACGGCGCGCGCGTTGTTCCGTCCGCTGGCGGCTGACGCCTCCATGCCGTTCCTCCGCCGGTTGTCGGCGATCCGGGTCTCCACGCTTGCAGAAAAGGGGCGTGAGGTCAATAGAGAGCTGATGAGGCGACGGGGCGAGGGCGAACCCAAAGCCTCTCACCACGAAGGTCACGAAGGGTTACAAATCGGGGCCGGTCCTCGGGACCGGGCCCCGAGGGGATGCCCCGGTTTCTTCGTGTTCTCTGTGGGCTTCGTGGTTCAGTCTTGTCGGATTGTAGGCGGCCTTAAGCGGCGGGTCGTGGGGTGACAAGGCGACGGGGTCCTTCGATACACCGCCTCGCGATCCTCGACGGCTACTCAGGACAGGCTCCGGCAGGGCGCGACGGCACGACCTGGCAACTTGAGGACAAGACGAGAGTCCAATAAGAAAGCCAGGCCCTGTCCGTTCATCCTGAGTGGCCCCGATCCTGCGGGTCGGGGGTGTATCGAAGGGCGAACGGACAGGCGTGAGCTGCTGGGCGACGAGGCGCTTCGATGTGTCCCGGAGGGCTTCATATGCAAGCAGTCCGGGAAAACTCAGGACAAGCGTCGGCAGCGTGCGAGGCCGGGTTCTTGACACTGCGCCGCGCGGCGTGCTAGGTTGCGCGCCGAGTGAAGGAGGGCGGGATGACCGAACGCTTCGATGTCGTCGGCGTAGGCTACACGGCCTACGACTACCTGGGCATCGTACCCCGGCTCCCCGAGCCGGACAGCAAGCTCGAGGTCCCCGAACTCCTGGAGCAGGGGGGAGGGCCGGTCTCGACCGCGCTCGTGGCCCTCCAGCGACTGGGAAAGAGGACGGCCCTCATCGCCAAGATCGGGGGAGACGGCCGCGGGAGACTCATGCTCGAAGACCTCCACCGGGAGGGGGTCGACACCCGGGGCGTGGTCGTCTCCCAAGAACACCGCTCTCAGTTCGCCTTCATCCTGGTCGAGCCGGAGAAGGGCCACCGGACGATCCTCTGGTCGCGGGCCGGTCTGCCCAACCTGACCGAAGACGAAATCGACGGCACCCTCGTGCGTTCGGCACGTCTCCTCCACGTGGACAATCACGAAATCCCGGGCGCCATCGCGGCAGCCAAGGTCGCAAGAGACGCGGGCATCCCCGTTCTCCTGGATGCCGGCACGCCGGACGACCGGATCGAGGAACTGCTCTCCCTGGTCGACTACGCGGTCGCCTCACAGGTCTTCCCCCACAAGCTCACGGGGCTCGAAGATCGCGAGAGGGCGCTGGAGGCCGTCCGGGCCTACGGGCCGCGGGTGGCCGTCATGACGCTCGGCGGGGACGGCGCCCTGGCTCTCACCGAGGAGGGCTTCGTGCATTCGCCGGGATTCCGCGTCGATGTGGTGGACACGACGGGCGCCGGAGACGTCTTCCACGGGGGATTCGCCTACGGGGTGCTCGAAGGTTGGCCGATCGGGAACATCCTGCGCTTCGCCAACGCCGTGGCCGCTCTCAAGTGCCGCGCCCTCGGCGGCCGGACGGCCATTCCCACGCTTTCCGAGGTCGAGGAGCTCCTGCGGGCGACGGGACGATAGGGCGCTACGCGAGGGCACGAGAGCACGACAAGGAGACCCGGCGACCCCAAAGCCTTTCACCACGAAGCACACGAAGGAAATTCGCATCCCGGCGGATCTGCGATCCGCCGGGACAATCACCCCTTGGGGTTTCTTCGTGTTTCGTGGTTCGCGCTTTGGGGTGACGCGCGAAGCGCGCCGCCGATTCGACAGATGATCTGCATCACTCGATCAAACCGAGGAACTTGAAGAACGCCCTCTCGCTCCGATCCTTCCGGTCCTTCCGGTTCCAGCGCTTGACCATGTCGTCGTAGTCCCACTCTCGTTCCGAGAACCGGTCGAACGCCAGCCGGAATCTCTTCAGGTGCTCGAGGGACATGGGGCCCTTGGTGAGGCCCTTGCACCCGTGGTGGCACTGCACGTTGAATTCGAGCACGTCCTCGTTGGGATCCCTCGGCATGTAGGGATGCATGGCGCACATGAGAGGCCGGTGCGCATAGATGGCGCAGCGGCCGTTGGTGCGGAAGACACACCGGTCGTCCACGCGCTTCATCCCCATGACCCGCACGCCGTTCTCCATCTGGAGCAGCTGATCGTCGGGGGCGAAATCCTCCTCGAAATCATCCATCTCGTAGAGGTGGACGATTTCCTCGGGCCGGACCTTGACATGCCTGATGATGTGGTAGACGTCCCCTGCTACGATGAGGGGGATCTGTGAGCAGCACGTGCCGCAGTTCTTACATTCAAACTCGGGGGTCACGATGGTTCCTCCACCGACGGCGAGCACCGCGTGTCCCGCGGCCCTCTCACTCCTGTTCACGGTCTCCTGAAGACAGGGTAACGCCGGAGCGCGCGGAGGTCAAGGCGTTCGAGGGACTCAACACGGGCCGGGCTCGTGGCCGCGCCGGAGAGACCCGCTCTACCGTTCGAGTACGATCTTCGCGGTGTGAATGTCTACGTTCGTCCGACGAAGACACGGGTGGAGGCCGCTCGCGACCTCGGCACGTCGGGCGTCGGTTCTGTAACCGCGGCCACGGACTTGGGGGATTTGACGCAGCCGGTTGGGGCCGGTGCCCCGGTCCCCTCCCACGGGCGGCCTGCGACGGGAACGCATCTGGGCGTGTGCTGTCTACCCGCTTGTTTTTCCAAAGAGTTGTAGAGTGGCCGGGCCCACTCGTGCGGGGAACGAATCTTGCGACAGACTCATGGGTGGTGGATCCGGGAGACACTCGGGTTCCCGTCCACCCCAGGAGCGGTCGCCATGGCTATCTTGTTCCGGCAGAGACGCATCGAGAGACCCTGGAGGTTCCGCCTGCGTCCGGACGCGCTCGGCGGGATGGCCTCTGTGCGGTGGTTGCCCGTTGCCGCATGTATGGTCGCCCTGTTCACGGTCGCCCCTCCGGACGCCGGCTCTGCCGGGCTCGCCGTGGTCACGGCCGACCTTGAAGAGAGAATGCAGATTGCCTCCGACGATGAGCGCATCCCCGTCACACTCGCCATCCACTCTCGGCCCGGCGCCTCTCAAACCGTGGCGGGGATGCCGCTCTCCAAATCCGGCGGGCGCCTGTCGGTGATCGAAAGGCGGGCGTTCATCACCGAGCTTCGAGTCCGGTCCTCCGAACGGGCGGGCGATCTTCAAGAATGGATCGAGCGCGAGCTCGGCCGCAAGCATGGGCGCTCGCTCACAGTCTTCTGGATCGTCGACGCCGTGACGGCGGAGCTGACGGCATCCGAGATTGCAGCGTTGCGTCACCATCCGGAGGTTCGGTCGATCCATCTCCGGGAGCCGCAGCAGGTCCTCGCCGCCTCGGCCTCGGACTACCTCGCCGCGGACTACGGCAACACCCCCTGGTCGGTCCGCCGCATCAAGGCCGACAGCGTCTGGCACCGGTACGCCATCGACGGGGCCGGTGTGGTCGTGGCCATGCTCGATACCGGCGTGGACTACACCCATTCGGACCTCGCCTCCCGGATGTGGACGAACCCGGGCGAGATCCCGGACAACGGCGTGGACGACGACGCCAACGGCTACGTCGACGACTACTACGGCTACGACTTCTCCCTCGACACCGCCGATCCCATGGATGACTACGGCCACGGCACCCACACGGCCGGGACCGTTGCGGGAGACGGCACGGGGGGGCTGGTCACGGGCATCGCTCCCGGGGCGACCCTCATGGCCCTCAAGGTGCTCAACCTCGGGTCGGGTACCGAAGAGGACGTCTGGGAGGGCATCCAGTACGCGGTCGAACACGGGGCCAGCGTGGTCAACCTGAGTCTCGGCTGGATCCAGTGCCGGCACCATCCGACCCGCGAGCTCTGGCGGCAGGTCTGCGAGAACACGCTGGCCGCGGGGGTCGTGATCTGCGCTGCAGCCGGCAATGAGCGCAACAAGGAAGGCACGAATGACTACTGCCTGCCGCCCGAGCAGGTCCGTACGCCGGCGGATGTGCCCGACGTGATCGCGGTCGGGGCCGTGAGCGATGCGGAACTCGTGGCCGATTTCAGCTCGGAAGGCCCGGTCACCTGGGAATCGGTCCCGGGGTACGGAGATCACCCGTACCCGCCGGGGCTCGTCAAACCCGATTTCTGCGCGCCCGGCGTCAACATCAACTCCACCATCCGGGGCGGCGGCTACAGTGGCAACACGTGGGATGGGACTTCGATGGCCACGCCGGCCGTGAGCGGCACGGTGGCCCTGATGCTCCAAGCCCGCGGCAATCTCACGCCGGCCGAGGTCCGGACGCTGCTCCAGCAGACCTGCCAAGACCGCTGGCCGTGGGGCAAGGACAACCTCTACGGCTGGGGTCGGATCGACGCCATGCGCGCCGTCGAGGCCGTGCTGCCGGAAGCGGTGACCTCGGTCGTCGAGGAGGCCGATCCCATCGTCGCCGCGTCCCCACTCCGGTGCCACCCGAACCCGTTCCATCCCGCCACCACCCTCTCCTTTGGACTCGGCGCTCCCGCGCACGTCCGCCTGGAGGTCTACGACGTTCAGGGACGTACCGTGCGGACCGTGTGCGATCGGGTCCTCTCCGCCGGAGACCACAGCTTCCAGTGGGACGGCCGCGCGCAGGACGGCCTCCCCGTGACCTCAGGCGTCTACTTCTGTCGCTTCGAGTCGGAATCCCAGACGGGCAACTACAAAATCGTGCTCAGCCGGTAGGATACGAGGGCGAGAGAGCGTGAGAGCGCGACAAGGCCCTTCGATACGCCGCCTCGCGATTCTTGGCGGCTACTCAGGACAAGCGACCAGCGGACAAGGCGACAGCGCGAGCCAGAAGCCCTTCACCACGAAGATCACGAAACACACGAAGCAACACCCATCGGGGCGGATGGACATCCGCCCCGGTTTCTCTTCGTGCTCTTCGTGGTGCGCGTTTCTTGGGATGTTCTCTCCGGAGCGACGCAAGGCGAGCGGTGGCGTCACGGCCCGGTCGATAGCTTCCGCAGGAGCACCTCGGCCTGGAGTCTTCTCTCGAGTCGGAGCCCCAGGCTGAGCGAGCGCTCGATTTCCGCACGTGCGAGGTCCTTCTCGCCCAGGAGAAGATAGACCTGACCCAGATCGAGGTGCGTCTCGGCGCGGTCCGGATCCCTCTCCAGGGCTTGTCGGAATTGCTGGATCGCCAGCTGGAGTCGCTGCGTCTGGGCGTACACGCGTCCCAGGTTCGCGTGGGCCTCGGCATACTCGGGGTCGAGCTCGACCGCTTGTCCGAAGTCGGCCTCGGCCTCCTGCCACTGCCCGCGTCCGGCGTGGAGCTGGCCCAGGTTGTTGTGGGCCTTGGCGAAGTTCGGGTTGAGCGCGATCGAGCGCTCGAAGGCCAGCATGGCGTCCGCCCGGCGCCCGTCCTGGAAGTACACCGTGCCCAGGTTGTGGTGGACCATGTAGTCGTCCGGCGCGTGCTCGACGGCGTGCTCCCAGAGACTGAGACTGTCCTGCCACACGCGGTTCTGGCGAATCGTGAGACCGGCGTAGATGACGATCGCGATCGCCAGAACAGGCGCAACGATGCGAGCCGTCAGCCAGCGCGGGCGGTCGCCGCTCAAGGACTTCTGGAGGAGTACGCCGGCGGCGAGGCAGAATCCAACAGACGGGAGGTACAGGAAACGGTCCGCGCGCAGGGTGGAGAGGAGGACGATGTTGCTTGCCGGCAGGAACGTCAGCGCGAACCAGACCGTCGCCAGGCCGAAGACCCGGGATTTCCTCGAGATCCAGACGGCGGGAAGAACGACCAGCAGAAGGCCCAACAGCGTGGCGAACACTCCCGGGGCGCTGGCGACGTACGCGGTGTCGTAGCGAGGGCTCAGACCCACGGGCGCGATCAAAGACGCCAGGTAGGCCAGCGTCACCTTGGGGATCGTCAGCCACGTGACGAGGCGGCTCTCTGCGAGCTCCGGGCGGACGACCACGCCGGCCCGCGTCACGGCCAGTTCGATCCCGACCAGCGCAGCGCTCAAGACCACGTAGGGGATGTGCCTGAGGAAGCACGGCGCGGGGCAGCCGGTCTTCCGGTTGTCCGATTCCAGGAACCAGAGGTAGGCCGCCAAAAGCACAAACGGAAACGCGGCCGCCGTTACCTTCGACAGGAGCGCGAGCACGACAGCCACGAGCGACAACGCGTACACGGCGGGCCGGAATCCATTCCTGAGGTGCGTGCGGAAGACGGCCAGGAGGAACGCAATCAGGAAGAACATTGCGAGCAGGAGTTCGTTGCGGCCGGAAACCCAGGCCACGGCCTCCACGTGGATCGGGTGCACGGAAAAGAGAACGGCGGCCACGAGCGCCGGATACACGGAGAGCCCGACGGCCAGCGCCAGGAGGTACACGAGCATCCCGTTGATCGAGTGGAGCAGGATGCTGTGGAGATGGTAGGTCTGCGGATCCATGCCGGCGTGGAGGTAGTCGAGGGCGTAGCTCAGCGTCCAGACCGGGCGGTAGACGCCCGGGATGCCCGAGGTGCCGGTTTCGGTGGGAGCGAGGACCCGGGCGATGTGGTGGCCGTCGAGGCTTTGGATGTTCGGGTTGTTGAGGACGACGGCCGGGTCGTCCCAGTTGGAGAAACCGTTGTCGATGGCGTTCCAGTAGGCGCCCCAGCTGATCGCGAGGATGGCGATCAAATGGACGACGAGAACCCGTCCGGAAGGTTGACCAGTAGGCTGGATAGCCATGCTTCTCCGCGGGTCGGGGCCAAAGAACCTTGCCGCAGTCCCGGCGGAGGGTAGCAGCCGCAGGCCCGCGGTGTCAAGACATGCGGCCGACCGCCCACGCGTCCGCAACCGCGGCCTCTCGCAACGGGTCCTGTCCCCGGGTTGTACCACGGTGCTCGTCCCTGCGCTCCGTGGGAGCCCTACCCGGCGCCACCCGTTGCGAGTCCGAAGGAGCGAGCCCCCGCTGTGCGAGCCATCGGAGGGAGGCCGGAGATCGGGATCGAGAGAGCCATGCGGGTTTGGCGTGTCTCGAGTTACCGTCCTCCCCGCAAGTCCCATTCGTGCCCTCATGGCTTTCGAGAACCGCATCTCCGGCCGACCGCCCACAGGTCCACAACCTCTGCCACTCCCAACGGGTCCTGTCCCCGGGTTGTCCCACGGTGCTCGTCCCTGCGCGCCGTGGGAGCCCTACCCGGCGCCACCCGCTGTGAGTCCGAAGGAGCGAGCCCCCGCTGTGCGAGCCATCGGAGGGAGGCCGGAGATCGGGATCGAGAGAGCCATGCGGGTTTGGCGCGTCTCGAGTTACCGTCCTGCCCGCAGGTCGCATTCGTGCCCTCATGGCTCTCGAGAACCGCATCTCCGGCCGACCGCCATCCGGGCTTCGCACTAGGTGTTGTCGCGCTCGGGGGCTCGCGCCCGGATCGAGGCCGCGAGCCCCCGTTTGTAATAGAAGGAAGGCCCCCTACTTGACGAGGACCATTTTGCGCGTGAGGTCCTGATCTCCCGCGTGGAGGCGGTAGAAGTAGATACCGGCCGCGACCCCGGCACCCTGATCGTTCCTCCCGTCCCACTGGACGGCCCGCACGCCGGAGACGAGTTCGCCGTTGAGGAGCGTGATCACCCGCCGGCCGGACACGTCGTAGACCGTGAGGGTCACCCTCTCTCCCGGATGCGGCACGCTCAACCGGATGGTCGTCAGCGGGTTGAACGGGTTCGGGACGTTCTGGGCGAGCACGATCCGATCGGGCGCGGTCACGACGCCGTCGGCCACGTCGGTCGTCGGCTCCTGGTAGGTGACGAGTGAGAAGTCGTCTACCCCAGCCTCGACGAGCGATCCCGCGCCCAAGTCGCTGGCCACGAACCGGAACTGGACCCCGTCGGTCAGGTCCACCTTGGATCCGACGTCGAACTCCATCAAGGTCCAGTCCCGTCGGGTCTCGTTGGTGTTCTCCAGGTTCTCCCACGTCGACCCGCTGTCGTCGCTCACGCTCACGACCCAGTAGTCCGTGCCCGGCTCCGAGCCGGTGTCGTTGGAGTACCAGCGGTAGTACCGGACTCGGACGTTGGGGTATCCGCCGAGGTCAAAGATGGGGGAGAGGAGCGTGGTGGTCCCGCCGTCGATGTCGTAGCTGCCCTGGCTGGTTCCGGCCGCGCACTGCGTGATGTAGGCATTCACGCCGGGCGCGGGGGTATGGTCGTCTTCCGGCTGGGCCTCGGTCCCCTGGGGATCGCACCGTTCCCACATTCCCGTGGTCGCGTCGTCGCCCGGGATCCCCGCCGTCCACCCCTTGTCGGTCTCGAAGTCGTCCTCGAAGAAGGCCGTGATGGTCCCGACGAAGAAGGTGTGCACGTCCGCCGGCGCGCCCGGAGGATCGGTCTTCCGGTTGGCGTCGGTGTCCTCGGCCACGAGATAGTAGTCCACGAAGGTGCCCCCCGGCTGCGCGGGGATGTACGCCTCGTACTCGTCCGGGTTGCCGGTGGGCGTCATCGTCACCGTGTTCTCGCCCGTGCCGGTGGAGTAGCGGACCAAGAGGGAGTCGGGATTGAGCGTGCCGGCCGCCACGATGTTGGCCGCCACGCGGTACGGGTTCGTGGTGTCTTCCGTATTCTCCAGAGGCGCGTGGCTCACGGCAAGCTTGAATGGTTCGGCCATCGTCGCCATCAGCGCCACCGCCGTCTTGACGGAGCGCTCGGCCAGCGTGGGCGAGTTGTAGCTCAGGCCCACGATGTCGCTGGTCGTGTGGATGTAGGGGCTGTAGTTCCCGCTGTCCTCGAAGAACAGGATGGCGTCGTAGCCGTGGGCCCAGAAGGAGGCGTGATCGCTGCTGGCGCCGCCCGGGAGGCTGCCGTCTACGATGGGCAGATCGGGCACGTAGGTGGCGGCCACGTCCCCGACCAAGTCCCGCATCCACTGCGATCCGGCGTTGTCGATGATGTCCAGGTCCAACACGTCCCCGCCGGCCAGGTAGCCGATCATGTCCACCGAGACCATGCCGACGATGTCGTCCCCGCGGGCCGCGGCGTCGCTGGCGTAGCCCTCGCTTCCGTAGAGACCGAGCTCCTCGCCGCCGAAGGCGATGAAGACCAGGGTGTAGGTGAAGTCGTAGCTGCTGAGGATCCGCGCGCACTCGAGCGCGCAGACCGTCCCGGTGGCGTTGTCGTCCGCGCCGGGACAGTTATTGTAGTTGGACGTGATGGAATCGTAGTGGCCGCCGATCACGAAGATCTTGTTGGGATCGCCCTTGCCCGGGATCACGGCGACCACGTTGTCCTTGTACGTGGCGCTGAAGTTGTGGAAGTAGACCGAATCGATCCCGTAGGACTCGAACTGGGCCTTGATCCAGTTGGCGGCGGCCTGGCAGCTGTCGTGCGCGGCGTAGCGGGTCACGAAGTCCTGCAAGCGCTGGACGTGCGCATCGATCGTCGCACCGGAAACCGCATCCACCATCGCTTGGATCTGGGGGTCCGCCTCGCGCGCGCCCTTGAAGGCAGGAGGCTTGACCTCCGGCGCCAGTCGGATCGGGCGCATGAAGACCCGGGCAATCTCAAACCCGGCAGCGGCCAGCTTCTCGACTTCGGTCTGAGGCCCCTCGACCACCGCGCCGGCCCTGTCGGACCAGAGGACCCGGACCGCCGCGCCCACCTGGCGCAGGCGAGCCACGTCCCCAACGGCGACGGTGTAGTAAGTCTTTCCCTCTATGGGGCGATCGATGAGCTCCCACCGGAGTCCTAACCTCTCCATCCGTGCAAGATCGTCCCGGTCGGCCGCGACCAGGAGGTACCGCTCCATGTCGCGAACCACCGTCACGTCTTCGGTAAGGAGACGCGCGGCCGTCGTGGGCTCGGGGTTCGTCACGACGACGAGCGCCATCTCCGATGGACTGGACGCGTGCGCGCTCGCGATGGGAACGAGAAGAAGCACTGCCGCCAGAAATCTGCGCATGGTTTTCCCCCTTCGGTTCGACCCGAGACCGACAAGACTACAACTCTTTATGATACTACAAGTTAGCCTTTATTTCCAGCACAAAGTGCCCGGAGCGCCGGTTTTTCGTCGGCCGGCGTCCCGGCGCGCGCTCCGTGGAAACCCTGCAACGGGCATCCAGATATGGAGGTTGAGCGGTCGGGGACGGGGTGCGAGTCGGGGTGCCTGAGAGCGCGTCCTTCACAAGTGGGCGCGGCGTCCTTGCCGCCACATCCACGCGGTCACGGCGATCCACGCGGCCCCCGCGCACGCAAACGCCACCTGCCAAAGCCGCCCTCCCGGCCCGGAGAAGGCCGCTTCGACGAAGTAGAAATTCTTGTGCTCGAATCCCCAGTACTTGAGGACGGGCGACCACTGCCACGACCAGCGCATGTCCGGGTAGTAGGGTTGGCGCAGGATCCGGTAGTGCTCCTTCATGACGTGGTAGTAGTCGTTGAAGCTCACCCAGGTGCCGGAGAAGGCGATCAAGGCCGAGAGGCACACGACGGCCCAGAAGACGCCGGTTGTCCAACCGCGCGGGCGGCCAGGCTCGATCCACGCGCCGAGCGGCAGCGCGAGGAAGGGCAGGACGGGAACGAAGAAGCGGGGACCCCAGCACCATCCCCCTTCCCACGACCACCACTTGGCGTGGAAGAGGGCCGGGATGAGCGTCATGCCCAGAAGAAGACCCGCGAGCGCGCGGTCTCTCCTCCATTGCGTGGCGATCGCAATCACCGCCAGGATGCAGAGCGGGAAGTAGATGAGCAGTCCGCGCCCGGGCGAGACGAGCAGCCCCACGAACCCGGTGAGGAAGGGATGGGTGAAGTCGACCTTCGAAGAGTACCCGGTCTCCCAGACGCTCCCGAAACGGTAGGCGTTATAGTACAGAACCACAGGCAGGGTGGAGGCGAGACCCGCGCCGAGCAGAATCACATGTCTCAGTCTCATTCGGGATCGATGCCATATACCGGCGAGGGCGAAGGGGAGGGCGACCGCCAGGAAGACGACGTGGGCCGGCTTGATGAAGAAGGTGAGCGAGAGGGCAAGCCCCGCGCCGAAGACGTGGACCCCCCGCCCCGAGTCTCGATACCGCACGATCATGAAGAGGAAAAGAAGGAGCGTGAGGGCCGCCATCGGCTCGCCGAAGAAGGTCTTCGAGTAGGGCCACAGCGGCGAGGCCAGCCCCAGGACGAAGGCCAGGATGGCGGACGTCCCCCTCCCGTATCCCACGGCGAGCGCCGTGGCGAAGAGAAGCCAGACGACCCCGGCCGCCACGAAGGCGTTGGTCAGAGAAACCGCACCCGTCTTGACGAAGGCGGGGAGGGTCCGGGGGTGGAAGAGCTTGAGCGGGCGGTCGAAGAGGGCCCGGCTCTCGGGAGGGACGAAGCGGACGAGCGCCTTCCCCGCAAGGTACGGGGGCACGGCGACGAGCGAGGGCGCGAGGCCGTAGATCGCGTAGCGCCGCCCGTCCCGTCCCGGGACCGTATGCCAGGAAGCCCAGTCGCCCTGGGGCTCCGGCATGGCCGGGTCTCCGCGTTCCACCAGCCCCTCGGTCACCAGGTACATCTCCACCCCGTCGGGCGTGAAGATGTGGCCGGAGGTGCAGAGGAGGTAGAACAGCAGGAACCACAGGAAGATCAGGAAACCCAACCGTCCCGAACGCTGAGCGGGTTTACTCTGTCCGGTCGCGAGCGCCATGCCGAGATCATAGGTCAAGCGGGGGTCCCGGGAAAGGGGGAACTGGCGAGGAACACTGGGCGCCCGACCGAGAATTCAAGAGATTGAATCACGAAGCACACAGAGAACACGAAGAAAGCCGCCTACGGCGGCTGGAAAGTCGAGAGTGGAGAGTCGAAAGTAGAGGCCCTGCGTGGGGTCTTGCATCCGAGCCGCCCTGTCGCCTTGTCGCGCGCTCGCGCATTTCCGCCCTCGCTCACTCTCCTGGCGCCTCTCGCAACGCGTGGCATGGGGCGCAGTTCCCGCGGAGACGGGCCTCGCGGGAGGCCGGAGATCGGGATCGAGAGAGCCGTGGGGGTCTGGCGCGCCTCGAATACTCATCCTCCGCACAGGTCACATGCGTGTCATCACGGCTCTCGAGAACCGCATCTCCGGCCACCCGCAAGCACGAGGACGGCGGGATGTTCCCATGACAGGACCCGTTGAGAGACGCCAACGCTCCTGCCCCATCGCTCCAAGACCCGCAGCCCCGGCCGGCCTCTTGGCTTGACATTCGCGAAACCCGTCCCCTACGCTAGGCACGCCATGAAACCCACGATCCTCATCGTCGAGGACGACCGCAAGATCGCCGACCTGGTGGCCAAGAACCTGGAGGCGGCCGGGTTCCGCTGCACCCAGGCGATGGATGGCCAGAAGGGCCTCGACGAGTTCAAACGTGTCGACCCGGCTCTGGTCGTGCTGGACATCATGCTTCCACAGGTGGACGGTCTTGAGGTCGCGCGGCGGATTCGGCGGAAGAGCAACGTCCCCATCCTGATGCTGACCGCGCGGTCGACTGAGGGCGACAAGGTCCTCGGCTTCGAGATCGGGGCGGACGACTATCTCACCAAGCCCTTCAGCGTGATCGAGCTCGTCGCCAGGGTGCGTGCCCTGCTTCGCCGTTCGGCCGTCGCATCGGAAGAGGAAACCCTGACCCGCGGGGAGCTCACGATCGATCCCTCGCGGCTCGAGGTCACGCGGGACGATGAACCGATCGACCTGTCCACGCTCGAGTTCAGTCTTCTCTACTTTCTCGCGTCGCGGCCGGGTCGTGTCTACAGTCGAGAATCTCTCATGGAGCAGGTGTGGGGGGACGATCGTATTGTAGACACGCGGTCCATCGACAGTCTGATCAGTCGACTTCGTCGCAAGATCGAGCGAGATCCCTCCAACCCCAAATACGTTCAGACCGTATGGGGGGCGGGATACCGCTTCGCCAAGACCGACCCATGACCCGATTCCTTCGCACACGCGGCCTGTTCTGGACCTTTGCGGGGGCCTTCCTGGCGGTACTCATCCTCGCCACCCTGCTGCAGGTCTTCGTGGTGGGCGCGGTCCTGCACCCCATCGCCGAGCGCTGGCTCGGCGCGCAGGCGGAATTGCTCGCGAAGAGAGCGGCCGAGGAACTCGCGGCGCTGCCTCCGGGTTCGGGTGATGCGGAAATCGAGGAGATTCTCCATTCGTACAGACCGGAGGCAGGAGGGCTGATCCCGCTCTTCCGCGGCAGCGATGGGCGAGTGCTGGCCGGGCGCCGCCTGCCGCCCGGGATGGAGGGGCATCTGGCGGACCATCCGGTGGAGGACTGGGACGACCTCGACCAGCCGTGGCGCGAGGGACCGCCCCGACCCCGGGCGTTACCCGACGGGGAACCGCAGGGACGAACGCGTCGTTGGGCGCGCCTGCGGCCCCGGGTGCTCGGTCGGGAAGCTGTGGAGACAGAGGCCGGGACCATCGGCGAGGTGATCGTGCTCGGACTCCGCCGTCCCGATCGGCCGTACCCCTGGCCGCACGACATCCCCCGACCGTTACTGCTGTATCTTCCCATCGCCGTGCTGCTCGCCTGCGCCGCCGGCCTGATCATGGTCCGCCTCCTGCTCCGAAGACTCCGGTTGCTGGAGGATCTGGCGGCGCGGGTGACCCAGGGGGATCTGGACGCCCGCGTGCCGCACCCTGGAGGGGATGAGATCGGGCGACTCGCGGAACGCATGAACCTGATGACCGAGAGCTTGGCCGAGGCGAGGCGGCGCGAGGAGGAGAGCGAACGGCAGCGGCGGCAGCTGCTGGCGGACATCTCCCACGAGCTGGCGACGCCGCTGACCTCCATCCGCGGCTACACCGAGACGCTGCTCGAACCGCGGGTGCCCGTCTCCGGTGAGGAGCGGGCGGCCTACCTGGGGGACATCCTGGAAGAGTCGAAGCGTATGGATCTGCTCATCCAGGATCTGCTGGACCTGGCCCGTCTGGAGTCCGGCGCCATCGAGTTGGAAAAGGTCCGGTTGGACTGGACCGACCTCAGCCGCAATACGATGGAGCGCTTCCGGGCCAGGTTCGATCAGGTCGGGATCGCCCTACGGTGGGAGGGACCTGCCGAGCCCGCGTGGGTGCAAGCCGACGGCCGGCGGCTCGAACAGGTCCTCGAGAATACGCTCGTCAACGCCCTGCGCTACGTGCCCTCGGGGGGGACGGTGACGCTTTCTCTCGGGCCGGTCGCAGGTTCGGAGCCGGGGAGATTCCGTCTGGCGGTCTCCGACGACGGCCCGGGGTTCTCACCCGAAGACCTTCCTCACGTGTTCGACCGGTTCTACCGCGCGGATGCGGCCCGCTCGGCCGGGGGAAGCGGTCTCGGGCTCGCCATCGTCAAGGAGATCGTCCGGCGGCACGGGGGCGAAGTCCACGCCGAGAACCTCTCGCCCCACGGCGCATCCATCGTCGTCGACCTGCCTGCCGCCTAGCCGCCCTCGCCCGAGCAGGCAGAACCCCGAAACCTGAACCACCAAGCGTGAACCACGAAGGTCACGAAGAGCACGAAGAAGACCTGGGTGGGTTTTCGGCGCGGATCAGCGATCCGCGCCGACAGGAACTCCTTATCCTGTCCTTCGTGTGCTCCGTGCGCTTCGTGGTGAAAGGCCCTTGGGTCCTCTCGTCGCCTGTCCTGAGTAGCCGCCGAGGATCGCAAGGCGGCGTACCGAAGGGCCCTGTCGCGCTGCGCTCGAACTCGCGTGTTCCCCTCCACTACGTCCCGGTGATAGAATCCACACGGGGAGAAGCACCGTCATCCGAAAACAGGAAGGAGGGCGAGATGAGGCTCAAGGTCGCAATTCTCGGCCTGGCAGTGGGCGCCATGCTCTTGGCGCTGCCTGCGGTGATGGAGGCGCAGAGACCCAAGGGGGCAAGGGTGGTTCACAAACCGGCGAAGAGACACGTCGTCCGGAGCCGGCATCTGGTCCACCGAAAGGTCGTCGCCAAACCGCCCGCGGGTCACGCGAAGGTGGTCGTCCGGGGCCGTCCGTACGTCTACCATCACGGCGTCTTCTACCGGCACGGTTCTTCGGGGTACGTGGTCATCCGGGGTCCGGTGGGGGCGAGAGTCCGGGTGCTACCGCCCCGGTTCCGGACGGTCGTGGTCGGCCCGACCACCTACTACCACTACTACGGCACGTACTACGAGTACGACTCCGACGCGAAGGAATACGTGGTCGTGGATACTCCCGTCGAAGAACAGGAGGGAGACGTGCTGACCCTCGTGGAGGGAGAAACCCTGGCCGGCCGATTCGTCGGCGCGTCCGAGGCGGCAATCGAGTTCGAGGTGGACGGGGAAATCCAGGAGATTCCGATCGAAGAGGTTGTGTCCATTTCGTTCGAGCCGCCGCCCGTCGAGGAAGAAGAGGGCGAATAGCGGGAGCGTTAGCCAGATCAATCAATAGAGAAGTAGACGATAGACAATGGATTCCGGAAAAGGGCATCGTAGCAGACCTGGGACTGCCTTGTCGGCCGTTCCAACCCCGAAGCGCGAACCACGAAGGTCACGAAGAGCATGAAGAAAGCGGCGGTGAGTTCTCGGCGCGGATCGCCGATCCGCGCCGATGGGAATTCCCTTCGTGTGCTTCGTGGTCTTCGTGGTGAAGGGCTTTTCGGGGTTTCTATCCCCTTGTTGCCCCCTCGCTCCCTCGCTCTGTCACCATTTGTCCCAAACCTGCCACATCCTCGCAACATCCCCCGAGTATCATGGAGTGAAGAGCAAACGAGAGGAAGGCCGGAGACAACGGTCCTTGTGTAAGGTCGGCGGATCATCAACGGAGTCCGGGCATGAAGAAGAAGCTGGCGATCCCTGCATTGATTGTGGTGGGCCTCCTGGTTGTCTGGGGGCTGGCCGGCCGGAGCCGGGGCGCGGGCACTGCGTACCGGTTCGTGGAGCTCGAGCGAGGACAGGTGGAATCGGTCGTCTCCAGCACCGGTACTCTCCAGGCGATCACGACTGTGGAGGTGGGCACGCAGGTGTCCGGTAAGATCGAGGAGATCTACGTCGATTTCAACGACCGGGTCCGGGAGGGACAGCTCATCGCCCGCATCGATCCGACCCTCCTCGAGCAGGAAGTGCGGGCGGCCGAGGCGAGCCTCGAGCGAAGCGAAGCCGAGCGGCGCCATACCCAGCGTGAGCTCGCCCGGATGCAACAGTTGTACGACCGGAAGGTCATCACCGAGAGTGAATACAACTCCGCGGAGTACCAGCATGCGGTCGCCCAGGCCGCGTACAAGTCGGCGGAGATCAACCTGGAACGCGCGCGCCGAAACCTCAACTACACCGAGATCCGTGCTCCGATCGAGGGAGTCGTCCTGAACCGCGAGGTAGACGTCGGGCAGACGGTCGCGGCCAGCTTCTCGGCCCCGCTGCTCTTCCTCATCGCCGAGGATCTGTCCAAGATGGAGATCCTCACCTCGGTCGACGAGAGCGACATCGGACAGATCCATGAGGGCCAACAGGTCCGGTTCACGGTCCAGGCCTATCCGGATGAGCCCTTCTCGGGCACCGTCGGCCAGGTCCGGCTTCAGTCCAGCACACAGGAAAACGTGGTCAACTACACGGTGGTCGTGGCCGTCGAGAACCCGGACGGCCGCCTGTTGCCCGGGATGACGGCGACGGTGGAGTTCATCATCGCGCAGGCCACCGACGTGTTGAGGGTGGCCAATTCGGCCCTCCGGTTCCGCCCCTCGGACGAAATGTGGGCGGCGCTTCGAGAGAGACGGGGGGGCGAGACGGATCGCCGGAGCAGGACCGGGGAAGCGGGCGTTGCGGGCGAGCCCGGCGCGCGGGTCTCGGGCGTCGCCGTGGGACCGCAGAGCGGACGGGAATCCGGGCGCGCGGAGGGCGGCCCGTCGTCTCAGGGACAGACCGGCGGCGCGGGTACACGGGCGCTCCTCTGGTACGTGGATGTGGACGGGAAGGTGAACGCCGCTCCGGTCCAGACCGGAGTCAGCGGCGACCAGTACACCGAGGTGGAGGGCTCCGGCATCCAGGAAGGGATGCAGATCATCGCGGCCATCACGACCACGGCGGCCTCATCGACCGTCAATCCGTTCGAGGGCCAGCAGACACGCGGATTCCGCCGTCGCCCTCCCGGGATGTGATGGAGGTATCGGATGAGCCGGGAATGGGTGATCGAGGCTCGAGACCTCACGAAGGTCTACCGGATGGGAAAGAATGAAGTCCCGGCCCTCGGCGGCGTATCGCTGAATGTGATACCGGGGGAGATGATCGCCATCATGGGGGCCTCCGGGTCGGGAAAATCGACGCTGATGAACATCCTGGGCTGTCTGGATCGGGCGACGTCCGGCACGTACCTGCTGGACGGAATCCACATCGACGGTGGGGACAAGAACAGGCTGGCCGACATCCGGAATCGAAAGATCGGGTTCGTGTTCCAGACCTTCAATCTGCTCCCGCGGACCAACGCCCTGGAGAACGTGGAGACCCCGCTTCTGTACGATCGCAGCGGCCGCCGGCTTTCGACCCGGCAGATGGCCTCGGAAGCGTTGGAGCGGGTCGGCTTGAAGGACCGCGCCGGGCACGAACCGGGGGAGCTCTCGGGAGGACAACAGCAGCGGGTGGCCATAGCGCGGGCGCTCGTGACGAAACCCGCGCTCCTTTTGGCCGATGAGCCCACAGGGAATCTGG
>Ga0180438_10004233_pt1 | contig 20823 bp, 17 predicted proteins | sample SS_ome_12_FD_132455 | JGI IMG/M metagenome (GOLD analysis project Ga0180438, IMG submission 132455) | Hypersaline lake sediment archaeal communities from the Salton Sea, California, USA - SS_3_D_2 metaG | ecosystem: Environmental > Aquatic > Non-marine Saline and Alkaline > Hypersaline >... | reverse complement strand
TTTTTTGTTCTGTTAATTTTTTATCGTTATTAAAGTCAAAGCGCAGTCTGTCAGCTGTAATATTGCTTCCTTTTTGCATAACTTGAGGGCCAAGAATTTCTCTTAAGGCTGCTAATAATAGATGGGTGGCAGTATGTAATTTTGCTGTTTGTTCTTTAGTATCTGCTAAACCGCCTTTAAATTTTTGTTCAGCCCCTTTTCGTGATAATTCTTGATGTTTATCTAATTCTTGGCGAAAACCAACTGTATCAACAAACAGGTTTTTTTCTTGAGCTAATTCGATCATCATTTCTCTTGGAAAGCCAAATGATTGATACAAATCAAAAGCTTCTTTACCTGTAATTAAAGCATTTTTAATTTCTTCCTGAGTTAAAGGAATGTTAAAGGCTTGATATGCTTTTGTGTCTTTATTTTTTCTAATATCTTTTAGTGTTTTGCCTAGTATCTCACGTTTATCAGGAGTCTGCATTATCTTTGTAAATTTATCATTATCAATAGACTGTTTATGTTTTATTATTTTTTTAGCTTTTTTTAACCCATCAGCAATAGTTTTTTTGAATTTTTCTTCTTCTTGGATTAATTGATTTATAATAAAATCTTGATTTGTTTTAATTTCAGGATAAGTATCTTTATACATTTCAATGACAACTTCAGCTAATTTAAAACTAAAAATATCTTCAATACTAAGTTTTTTGGCATATCTAACTGCTCTACGAATTAAACGCCGCACAACATAGCCTTGGTCTACATTTGAAGGTGTTATTGCCATGTCATCACCCATGATCATTGAGGCAGCTTTAATATGATCTGCAATTATTCTAAATCCTCTTATATTGTTTTCATATTTTTTATTTGAAAGTTCTTGAATTTTTTCAATAATTGGCCAGAATAATTCTGTTTTGTAATTATCATCCAGACCATTAATAGCCGCTAAAGTTCTTTCTAAGCCCATACCAGTATCAACATTTTGTTGCTTTAATGGTTCAAAATTACCTTGTTTAGTTTTATTGTATTGCATAAAAACATCATTCCAAATTTCTACCCAATTATTATTATCAGGATCAAATTTTTCAGGTACAGGTTTTGAGCTTACCCAATAAAACATTTCAGTGTCAGGACCACAAGGTCCAGTTTCTCCGGCTGGGCCCCACCAGTTATCTTTTTTGCTTAACGCTGCTATTTTTGCTTTTGGTACTCCTACGTCTAGCCAGATATCCTTAGCTTCTTGATCAAATGGTGCATCTTTATCACCTTTAAATACTGATACTGCAATTTTATTTTTTTCTAAATTTAACCATTTATTTGAAGTTAAAAATTCCCAGCTCATGGCTATAGCATCTTTTTTAAAATAATCACCTAATGACCAATTCCCCATCATTTCAAAAAATGTATGATGGGTTGTATCACCTACTTCATCAATATCTGTTGTTCTAATACATTTTTGAATATCTACAATTCGTTTACCTGCAGGATGTTTTTCTCCCATTAAATATGGAACTAAAGGATGCATACCTGCAGTAGTAAATAAGACTGTTGGGTCATTTTCAGGAATTAAAGAAGCACTGGGTATATGAGCGTGCCCTTTGCTAATAAAAAAGTCTATATATTTTTTTCTTAAATCCTTTGCAGTTAACATAAGAATATTATATAAAAAAATAGTTTTTTTTACAAGGTTTACTAGTTTTTAGTCCTTAATATATATAATATTATAAATATTGACATTTTTATTTAATCATGGTATATTAATAGGTCAAGTTCATTACAATAAAATTTAAAAAGGAGAATGAAATGAGTTCAAATCAAAGCAGGCCTGAAGTGATTCTTCCCTGTTTTGGGGAGAATTTAATAACAACAATTGAAAAGGAAATAGTGTTTTTGCAGTCACTCGTAGCTGTTAGAAAGTATGATTATATTCATTCAGGCGTTACAACCAATGGTATAACTGAATTAATAATGCGTATTTTTTTGCATCATACGAAAAGATCAGTAAAAATTTCATTAGGTGAATATACTAAATTAAGCAAGCAGGTTGATGTGTTTGTGCAGAAAAAAAAGCCAATTTTAATTACCTTAAGTATTAATGTTGGTGGCAGAATTCAAAATAAACTTAAATTTTTTGACAGTACTAATTTGCCAACATTTGCTTGGTTACATTTAGCCTGGTATTTTAAAATGATTAATGAAAAAATTAAGCAAGTTTATGAGCCAGGCATAAAGGTCGTTTTTCTTGATGAAGCATCTTTGTTTTTTGATATACTTGGAATAGCCGAATTTACAGTACGCCAGAATCTGGTTGCATCAAAAATACTTTTTGAAGCTATAGATGCACCTGTTGAAATTAGGCCATTGGAAAAAAGAGTTTTCCCTTTAGTTGTGGAAACATCAGAAGTAAGTGACTCTCAAACTTTTTCAATGCTTTGTATGTTACCACAAATGACTGATGAGCAAATTATGCTGCCGCTTTATGTAAAACGTGAACGTAATTACGTAAGAATTAAAGAGGAAGTTGGCGAACAGATGTGGCTAAAAGCTAAAAGATTTGCCAGTATTGCCAATGCAATGCTGGACTGGCGTAAAAAAGTAGATTTGTTCGGCCAATGGGGATATGGCGGTGCATTAGATGCTTGTATAGTTGAAAAACCTGATCGTCTGGTATTTAAAACAACTTCAAAAACTTTTTTTAATCATGGGATGCCTGTAATTAAACGTGATGATAATGGATTATATAAAATCTTGATTTTGCCTGAATCCCGTATAAAAACTGAGTTTTCTGATGCACAAGCTATTAGTCTTGATCCTCAGAAAGCATTTGACATAGATGAGCCTAAATATACCTTTTATTATGAGGTACCAGTCAAATGAAAGCGCCAGAGTTATTGATATTTGATATTGATGGTACATGCAATAAAAGAGTATACCAAGTCATTCAGAAATTCATTGAGTCTGGGCATTTTGTAACTTTTGCTACAGGCAGAGGATATCTAAGAACAATACAAGCCTTAACAGGTTTTAAACCTAATGCTCCGTTGATCTTAGAAGACGGTGGCAGGATTACAAATATTAACGGATTAAATATTTACCTTAGCCAATTGTCTGAGGATGAAATATTGTCTGTGAAAAGCGTTATTAAAAAGAATCATGATCAGATTGATTTGGCAGTATTCTATCCATTGCATGATCAAAAAATGCAGATTTTATCATTAGGTGGTAAAGGAGATTTGACGGTTAGTAACCTACGATCAATCAAAGGACAATTAACCAGAGATGTTGATTCTTTTATTGAGTGGGCTCATTCATTAGGAAGTGTAATGATAACAGTGATTTCTAAAGAAGGATCACAGTTGAATATACCTAATGAAATTTCCTGGACAATTGCTGCCGGTGAATATAATTTTCATCCCCAGGGGATTAATAAAGCAAGTGGAGTCAAATGTATAGTTTCACTTCTTGGCATAAGTTATGATCAGACTGCGGTTATAGGGAATGACAATAATGACTTGTCAATGTTTGAACTGCCAGTTGGAATGAAAATTGCAGTTGGTGATAATGCAGAATTACAAAGTTTAGCTACTCATTGCATTAAATCACCTGATGAGCTTGCGGATTTTTTAAAAAAATTAAAGGTCCAAACATGATAACTTTAAAAAAGTTAATTGTTTGCGGCCTTTTTTTATTTGATCTTGATTTATTTAATATTTTATGTTACAATATGTTATGATTAAATTAACAAAAATGAAAGCAAATTCATATATATATCCTTATGTAAAGTTTGCAAATTTAAATTACAAGGATATTAAAAACAATTTTATAAAAGAAAAGCAAGTTTCTTTTAAAGAAATAAAGGAACTGGTTTTTAGTATTAAAAATCCTCAACCATTTATTGGAGGCAAAACTAAAGCTGAAAGAATATTATCAATATTTGTTGATGAAAATTTTCTATTTGGTCCTGTAGAATATGTAGAATCAGATAAAAAGCAATGGTTAAGAAAATTAAATTATTTTATAGAAAAAAAAGAGCCTATTCAATTTACAATTTTAAGTTTGCCTTTTAAAATACCAGTGCCTTTAAAAACAAATAGGATTTTGCCTGATATGGGTGAGGTGTTATTTTTATTAAGATTAAATTTAATTACTGAATTAATTCAAAAAGAATATCTGCCTGGCGCACAAATAACTATTTTGGCTGAAGGGATATTTTCTAGTTTTGTTGGAGTACCCCCAAAAGATGCTGATGATTATTATAATAGGATTTTAGATTTAAATAAAAGATTGGGCTTTAAAAATATTAAAATTATTCCTCTAGACTTGATTGAAAAATATGTAGATGATTTTAAAGGAGTTTATGATGATAAAGTTGCTGACTTAAAAAAACTATATGAAGATAATGACAAAGAGTTTTTAAAAAAGTATAATAATACATATGATGTGCTATGTAAAATTATTAGTACAAAAGATAATAATGAAAAGACCTTAATGGATGTTTATAATGATCAGATAAATGATAATGTAGTAAGTGATGAAGTATTAAAAATACGGAATAATATTAAAGATAAAGCTCATAAGGCGGTTTTTAAATATTTTGCTTTTTTTCAACTTAGAGACGATATTGATTTATTAGAACAGCTTGTCCCCCATTCTTTACGCCTTTCAGTTTCTCCTAAAAAAAATCGATTAGGAATAATTCCTATAAATAAAGAAACCAATCGCTTGCCTCATCATGCAGTGCCTGTATTTGAAAATGGTAAATTTACACTGCAATATTTAATTGATATTAAACGAGACGATAATAAATATATCCCTGTTTATTTAAAAAATGATCCTGATATTAATCCATTTTATTATATAATTTATGAAAAATAAATATTTGACAATTGATGTTGGCGGAACAAAAATTGAAGTATGTAAATTAGATCAGAATTATCAGATAACTGACAGTCAAAAGATAGATACTCAAGGATTAAAAGTTGGTAGTCTTGATTTTATTGACGAACTTAAAAAGATAATTATAAACAACTTGGATGCTGATATAGAAAAAATCGGTGTTAGTTTTAAAGCAGCTGTTAATAATGGCGTAATTACTTATGCTACTTTGCTTGGTGGTAAGGTTAATTATGAATTGGAAAAAGAGTTTAAAAAGGAGTTTGGTGTTAAGGTCAAATTAGAAAATGATGTTAATGCAATGGCCATAGCTGAAAGCAAGATTGGAAAAGGTCAGGATCTTCATAGTTTTGTTTTATTAAATCTTGGCACTGGGATTAAACTGGCATATTTTAATAATGGCAAATTTATTAATGGTTTTACTGGTAATACTGGTGAGATTTCACAAAAAGAAATTATTGTACCAGAGCTTAAGAATAAAGTTATAAAAATTGACTTTTTAGTTTCTGGTCAGGGCATTGAAAATATTTATAAAGAATTATGTGGTAAAGAGATGAAAGCTAAAGATATTTTTGCTAAAACAAATGATGATCCTAGGGCAAAAGAAACTATTGAGATTTTTATTAAATATTTTAGTCAATTATTAACTGATATAAGCTATTTTTATAACCCAGAAAAAATAATCATCACTGGTTCTGTGAAAAAGTCAGCAGATCATTTTTTGGATAAGGCAGTTAAAATTTATAAGGAAAAAACAATGGATATTTTTCATTTTAAAGAAATAGAGATTTCAGAACAAGATCATTGTGCAGGATTGGGTTGTGTTTTAGACTAAAATAAATTTATAAAAAGCCCCTAAGAAAATAGGGGTTTTTTAATTTTACTACTATTGACAAATTGTATTTAAAATGCTATATTATTAAGTTAAGTTTGTACCTTGGAAAATGATTTAAACAATTTAAGGAGGGAAAAATGGTAAAAAATGGTCGACAAATATTTGTAATGCTGGATGAAGTGGCAAAAAAAGCCTCTGCACTAGAAGGAGATCCTTTTGGTCTAAAGCCAGTTAAAGAGTTGATCGAAGCATTGCTTAAAGGTACTGATCATTTTTGCGGCACTTTGTTGCAGGATTTGGCACGACGAGAATTGTCACATGAAGGATTGGCACTATTTGTAAATGAACAAATGTCTGCTGACAAATATGATGAATTTACTTTAATGGCAACCCATAATGTGAGCAGGTCAGTATCTGTTGATGTGGGTAAAGATTTTATCTTTCCGGTTTCTGACGATGGTATGACAATGCTTGGTACGCCCGATTTAGAATACTGGGATTTTTTCCTTGGATTAAGAGAGCAAAATGATTCAGGGAAAAAAGGACGAATTTTTGCGGTGCTTGCCATTAGCAATACCGAAGTTGAACCTGCCGAATTCCAGCCGGAACACTGGGCAGTTGTTAATGAGCTGGGGAATTACCTAGCCTGGATGTTTGCTCAGAAAGGTTTTATTGATCATCTAAGTTTGGTGGATGATAAAACCGGGGCTTGGAATGCTCGCTGGTTACGCAGAAAAATTAATGAATTAGAACTTTTACGTATGGAAGAGAGACTTGGACAAGTAACATTTGTCTTTCTTGACGTTGATGGTTTTAAACAAATAAATGATGAAAAAGGTCATCATTTTGCAGATCTTGCCATGGGTCATCTTTTTTATAAGCTGCGTCGTCATTTTAAAAAGACGGATTATATTGCCCGTTGGGGCAAAGGTGACGAGTGGGTAATTATCTGCTTAGATGCAAGTAGTCATGATATTGCTCGACGTTTTAATGGTTCTAGTGCAGCAGAAGGATTACATTTAAAAGCATCAAAATGGCAGTTTTCTCATGATGGAGATAGTATTGACGGATTTGAGCTTTCAATCGGCATAGCTTCTTTTGATCCTAGGGCTGATGGACATCTTAAACAGGCGTTAATGAGAGCTGATGACTTGCAAGGATTGGTAAAGAAAACAGGAAAACTATACGTTCTCCCAGATCATGATCAAGATGAAATTGCCAGACGTAAAAAAATGGCTGAAGAAAAATAAAAAAGTTAAAAAGCTGTTCTTATATGGACAGCTTTTTTTATTGACAAAATTATTTTTTTTAGTTAAGTTTAATTATTATTTGTTCATTAATAAATCAAGGAGGTAAAAATGGCAAATCAGCAAATTCCTGGTGGTTTAGCTCAGCAGTATGGTCAAATAATCTTAGGTTATTTGGCTGAATTAGTAATTATGTTCGATGCTATTAAAGAAAAAGAAATTGAAAAGGAAACTAAAATAATAGGAAGTGGTAATTTACAGTCAATTATAACTAAAATTGAAAATGCTTTTGGAGATATACAGCTGGATCAGGAGTTTTCTGAACAACATAATCAACCAGTTGTAACTTGGGTTGAATTACATAATAAGGTAAATGAGTATTTAGCAAGATTTAATCAGCCTTTTGATGAGTATTCTTATCGTAAAATTATGCAAGATCTTATTGATATGAAAGTAATTATCCCACATGGAATACTTACTTTACAAGATAAATTTTCTGATCGTTTTATCATTAATACAAGGTTTTTTCAAAAATCTGAAATTGAAAAAGTAGCTGTAAGTTTTGAAACAGCTTTACAAACCAGATTAAAAGGTTGTTTAAGCAATGAAGTGGCCAGAGAAGTTCTTTTAGTGCTAAGTCGTAGTGGTGGCTTATCTGACCAAGAATTACAAACCTTGCCAGCAAATTTACGCTCTGGCTTGTTTTTCTCTCGTTATGGTAGAGGATCTCTTTTAAGTAGAGTGAGAGCAAAAGGTGTTAAATATGATCCTTTTATGAAAATCGTTGATAAACTAGTCAGTATGCATATTTTGGTTGAAGGTTGTTCTGATTTAAATCAGGAATTTATTATTTTAAATCCTGTTTTAAAACCTTTTTCAGTTATTGCTGAAATAATTGAAAGACATCAGAAAAAAAATCAAGAAACAAATATTCTTGAGGTTGAAGTTTCTAATGGAGCAATAACTCCCCTAGAACATATGGTAAATTTGGGCTTATTAAATGCCAATGATCTTTTTATCTTTAGTGGTTTTGATTTTGAGGGTCCGTAAGGGTTGTAATAATTTAAAAAGTCGTTCTTAATCGAACGGCTTTTTTATTTGGTGTCTTTAAGTTTTAAGGAAAAATAAAGTCCAGTGAGCAAAATACCGCACAAAAACAAAAATATATAATTGATTGGGAAAAAATATAAAACAGCAGCACCAAGTAATGGTACAAATATATAAGCTAGAGGGGTGGTAGATCTAAAAGCATTAATCAATTCAATATCCTGGGCATCAACTTTTTTAAAAAAATAAGTATCTCTCATAATTTCAATTAAACTCGCCCCCACCCTACTAAAAAACAATAAAGCTGCCCAAAATATCATTGAATGTGATTCAAATATAAATACTCCTAAAGCAGCTAAAGAAGTTATAACAATACCGATTGTTAATAATTCTTTTTCCCCCCAATATTTATCAGCTAAATAACCAGCTGGGTATTCAATTAAAACAAAAGGCAGTAGCATGATTGAGAATATAATACCGATTTGTGACCAGCTGAGACCAATATATTGATTCAAGTATATTGGCGTGTAAATAACCATTATACCGTAAAAAATTTGTAATAAAAATGCTAAATAAAAGATCCTTTCCAGATTTGGATGCTTGATAACTGTTTTTATTGTTTTTATTACTTTAAAATGTTTACGTTGATAATGATTTTTATAATTTTTAAATTGAATTTTAAGGATATAAAGAATTGGTAAAATTAATATAATTACAAATCCAAATAAGACGTTAAAGCCAAAATTGTCTAAAATATTACCAGAAATAAAAGGTGAAATGACCCAGCCAAGATTATATATTGTGTAATAAATTCCTCGAATTCTGCCTGTTTGGGCATCTTTTGTGTAGGCTTCTAAGAAGATGTCAAAATTTATAAAAAGTATGTTAATACAAATGACATAAAAAATAAATGCTAAAAAAATAAAGATATTAATTTGTAAAAAGATAAAAATTAAAAGTGTAAGAATTTGTACAATAAAAACAGCTAATGCTGTATTTAAATTATTAAATTTAGCAATAATATTCGGATATTCATTCATAACAATAAAACTGGCAAGATAAGCAATAAAAAATACTACACTTACTAATTCTAAATTAAAGAATTGGTTTAAAAAAGTAGATTGGATGTAGGCTATTTGGGCCAGAGAGACTGCAAAAATAAAAGCAGCTAAAACTAAGCCACTGATTTTTTGCTTTTTATTATTATTATTTGCCATTGTGTTTTTTAATTATTATTCCCCCGCCTAAAATTTGTTTATTTTTGTAAAAAACAGCAGATTGGCCTGGGGTGATTGCTCTTTGTTTTTGTTTAAATTGAACTTTAATAAGATTTTTTTCTTGAGAAATTTGTGCTTTTTGATTTTTGTGCAAGTAACGAATACGAACTTCAAGATTAGTTGGTAATTTAACTTTATTAAGCCAATTAATATCCTTAATATACATTATATCAGAAAAAAGGCGTGGCTCTTGTGGATTATTGGAAATTATTAATTGATTAGTTTTAAAATCCAAATCAATTACATACCATGGTCCGCCTGATAATTCCAAACCTTTTCGCTGGCCAATAGTATATAAGGGCAGACCTTGATGTTTGCCAAGTGTTTTTCCTTCAGTTGAGACAATTTTACCAATTTTAAGTTTTAAGTGCCTTTTTAAAAATTCATAATGTTCTTTTTCTGGTACAAAACAAATTTCTTGAGAATCTTTTTTTTCTGAGACTGGTAAGTTGAATTTTTGAGCCATTTTTCTGACTTGCATTTTTGTATATTTACCAATAGGAAACAAACAATGATTTAAAATTTCTGGGTTTAATCTGTATAAAAAGTATGATTGATCTTTAATTTTATCTTTACCTTCAAAAATTTGAATGGATTTTTTAGATTTTTTTAGTTGTACGTAATGTCCTGTGGCAATAAAATCAGCACCTAAAGCTTTCGCTTTTTTATAAAATTCCCCAAATTTAATGAATTGATTACAACGTACACAAGGATTTGGAGTTAAGCCCATTTGATATTGCTGTAAAAAATTATCAACAATGTATTGTTTGAAACTAGTTTGAAAGTTAAAAGTAAAAAGTTTAAAGTTTAAAGTTTCGGCTACTCTGCGTGCATCATTAAAAGCATCTAATGAGCAACACTTATTAGCTATATTTTGATTTTCCGCGTAATGAGGATCTTTCCAAAAATGCATAAAAATTCCAATAACATCATAGCCCTGATCTTTAAGAAGGGCTGCTGCAACAGATGAATCAACTCCCCCACTCATAGCAATTGCAACTTTTTGTATTTTCTTTGTCATAGTTTAATTTTAACTTTTTTTTAAAAATTAAGCAAAATAAAAAAACCACCAGCTTGAAAGTGCCGGATCAAGTGGTGGTTTGAGTTCACCCATACCTGCTCATAAGACCAGATAAGCCAGACGTATTTTGTGTTAGCCCTCTCTGGGTATTCTGCATTCCCGGGAACTGCAGAAGAAAAAGTGCTGCTCAACAGCCTTTTTTAGGGCTTAAGTAGTAGTTGGAGATCTCGACTTGCGTTGCCATCTTCTCCATCGATTACTTTTTTTACGCCTGGATAAGATTTTCTGGCTTAACAGAGGCAGGTTGGAATGAACAAAAAGGTTAATCACGTCTATAGTATTCTATTCGCCTTTTCTCCCTCTTGTCCATTTTCGCCTCCTTTAGATTCCCTGACAGGTAGGAATTGCTATTGACAAGCAGTGTCAGGGGTGAAAGCGTGAAAGCTTTCAAAATAAAAGGTTTTTTCAGGCGTCTCGTCTAATATCGACCCCTTTTGGGTATAACGCCTAACTCAATATGAGTTAATGATATTAAACGAGGTTAATTGTTTTTTTGTCATGGCTCAATTAACAATTACCATGGAATTTTTGTTTAGTTCAAAGTTAAAAAGTCTTAACAGCACTTAATCACCTGTGATCAGCAGGTGATTTTAAAACGATTTATACCTTGAGACTAGGAGAAATATCTAAAACTCCTTAATTGAAATATTAATATAATTACTTTTTATTGTCAATATAAAAACCGCTCATAGTAATTATTTTTGAGCGGTTTCTGTTGGTTAATCATTGGTTAATCATATGTTCCCATTGTTATATGGGCTTTAAAAGCTGCTAATTGCATTTTGGTAAATCCTGAAAAATTTTCTGAAATTCTTTTAGGAGTCCATCCCATTTTTAGCAAGTCAATCGCTTCTTTTTTGGATATTTGATTGCCCGCGGATTTTTTAGTATTTTTTTTCATAGCAACAATATCTCCTTTTTGTGTTTGAGACAAAGAATCATTATCTTCGGTTTGGGTTTGGGGTATTACTTCAGATTGCATGTTTTTAATTTGAGATGATGACCCAAGATGAATTCTTTCTGGATAATTATCAGTTATTATTCTACCCTTTTTTTTGTCTTGTAAATAAGTATCTAAAAGTTTAATTTTTCTTTTTGATTTTTTCCCAATATTAAAAAAAGGCGCAATATCTTTAAGTCGAAGAATGAGTCTCCCATTGTGTTCGTAATTTTTTTTCAGGACAAATAGATCTTTAATTTGTCGAATTATGTTGTCATATCTTTTAAATAAAAAGATGTCTAGTTCCATAGGTGCTCCATTTTGACTTATATATCGATATCTCGCAATATTCCTAGTAATATAACTATAAGTAAGATACACAGATAAACTTTCAAATATCATTTCTGCAAAACCTCTTGGAATTGGTAATAACTTCATAATGTGTATAATCATATTATCTGCATGTAAAAATCCAAACATTTTATCTGGATTACTTGTTTTAATGCCATTTTTTACTACAGTTGATTTTAAATATTCAGAAATTTCAAATGAATCAGGATAACACATGAAGAAATCAGATTCAGTAAAAATTGCATCAGTTCCTCTTGACATTGTCTGAATTATTATACTGGTAAATAAATCACGAGATTCATTCACAAACACTTCTTCAGGTGTAGACATGTTTTTAAGGGATTCTAATATTTTTTCCTGGAAAGTTTCTCTGCTAAAAATATTGGATTCATTTCCTTTGTTCGATTTATATATGTTGACTCCTCGCCTTAAAGCAAGATTGCAATTAAGGTATTTTTTGTATTCGCCTTTTTCTCTTGCTGCTAAGCAATTAACCAATAAAATTCCCGGTGATGTGAGTAATTGCCTGGTAGCAACTAATTCTATAGTGTCAATTATTTTAAAGGATTTAATTCCTTTATAATCAAGGCTAATAATATGAAATGGACCATCTTCTGTTCTTTTAAAAAATTCATAATCCCAGCAGTTAATTACAGTTACTCCTAAATTTTGAGCTTCAATTTTTTTTGCTATAGAAGGTTCTCTCTCAATCACTATTATATTAGCTCTGGGAATGCGAAGTCTGTCATAAATTTCTTTAATTTCTAATGCTTCTGGAGTTTCAAGGCAAACAACCTTAATTTTTTTAACAGGTATTTTGGCTTCATTAATAAGATGTTTAAGAATAAATTCGTAAAATTTTTCTCTGGCTAATCTTTTAGCAGGATCGTCATATGATTCCATTTTCACCTCCTAATATGAAATTTTAAAGTACTGAGTTATTAAATAAAATTATCAGCCATAGAATTATTTGTCAATATAAAAAACCGCTGACTTAGAGTGCCGTGCTAAGCAGCGGTTTGGGTTGAGCTCCCCTACCTGTTCAAAAAACCAGATAGCCGGGACGAATTTATGTCGCAGCCCCCTTCCCAAGCGGTCCTGCATTCACGTGAATGTGCAGGACTGAGAAGGTCTGTCCCACCAGACTTCTCTGGGGCTTTAGACAATCAGCTTCGTTTGGGCCGGCCGCGGTTCCTCATGTGAGCCCATGAGTAAGAAAAACTGGCTTTTTGGAGGCAGGCAGGTAAGATCAATGGGAAGGATTATGAAGGTCAAGATGTGTTATGGCCGTCGACTCCATTCCGCATTGTTGCCTCCTTTGTGACCTTGGTAGATGGGATTGCCGAAAAGGCGTTGCCAAGGGTGAGGTGTGAAAACCTCAGTTTTTTATCCCAGAGGGCTTTGATATCGCCTTATAAAACAAACCTCTTCGGTTTGCTAAGGCTAATCCGGATTGTCTTTTTACGCCACCATTGCCGGCTAAGTCGGCGTTTTTTTGTTTTTATCAAGGCTGTTTTTCATTTTAACGGCACTAAACATAAGTTTTTAAAATGATAACATATTAGCTCACCTTGATTACGGAAGAAATTGCTAAACTCCCTTATAAAAAACAATATATTAAATAATTTATTTCGTCAATAATCTATAAAAAAGTTCATTGGCCCAAACTAATAATTTGCCATGAGAAATTTTTTGAAAATATTTTAATTGTTTTTTTGTGATTCTGGCTTTGGCTTTCCATTCTTCAATCCTATCCCCCATTTCTAGTGTGTACAATACCTTACAATTAGTATTTTTTAATTTGTTATATGTTTTTTCTAAATTATTTTGACATGATTTAAAATCAAAACCATGGTGATTTTTTAACCATTTTTTGCCCCAGGCAGTAGGGTATGTTTGGACAATTATATAATCTAAACCAGCCTTAGCTTGAGCTAAATAATCAGCACCATGTAAAATTGCTTTGCCTGGCTTTAATCCTAAGCAGTCATAGGCTAATAATTGGCAATTTAGCTGATGAATTCCAGTGCTAATAGTTTTATAAAAATTTGTCCAGTCCTCTTTTGATTCTTCCTTGTCTTCGTATCTATGCGGATTAACAAATAAACGGTAACCATTTAAGCCATCACCTAAAAATAAGCCATTAAAATTAAAATCATTTTTAAACTTAATGAATTGATTAACAATGAATTGGGCAAAAGAAATATTTTCTTTTTGTAAAAAAGCTAAGGCATCTATATCACTATTTCTTCTATCATTTCGATGTAAAGTCCATAATTCAGGGTGATCTTTCATCCATTGAAAGTTGTGATTATTATTTTTATGAGGATCATATAATTGTCCCCAAAATCCTAAAAACACTTTAATATTTTGATTTTGCAATTCTTTGACTAGTTCTTTTAAATGTTTTTGAGTATATAAATCTTTAAACGGACCATGACGGTTTAAAGTTGTATCAGCATCTGCTTGATATTTGTCATATAAAATAAAAAAATCAGGTATTCTGTCTTCCATTATAACCACACCAGTTACACCTGAATTTTGTAGATTATTTTTGCCAATTGTAGTAAAAGCGCCTAAGTCAGTACAGGCAAAATTTATTAAATTATCTTTATTGATATCTTCTAAAGAAATTTTATGAAACATAATTATACTTCAATTACTTGATAATCATTTTCTGTGTTAGCACCTAAACCTAATTTAATTGCTGTTTGAATTTGCGGTTCTTGCCAAGGATCATCTGTTAATAGATTATCTGCTTTATAGCTATGCAATATTTTTAATCCCTCTATATCCAGCGCAATTCGGTCAGTGCCTGCCATTAAAATACTAGGTTGTTCAATCTGACCGTGTTCAGGTCCTTGAGTGACAAAACATTTTCTTCCATCCATGATTATAAGGTTAGGTTTAAAAACAGAGGCAACTTCTGAAATTCTAGGACCTAGGTTAGATAAATGTAAAGGGCCCCTTTGAATTGGTTTTAACATGCCAATCGTAATTTTTAAACTCATAGTAAAATGAGCAAACCGGTGAGTTTTTAAACAGGGTAAAAAAATAATCTTATCAACTTCTTGCGTAATTTTTGGGATATTAACCGATTTAAAATATTTGCCATTGGGTACTTTAACTTTTATCCACTTACCCTTTTCAAAATTATGCCAGGTGACGTTAAGATTTTTGAGAATGGTGTCAGCACCTTTTTGCTGGCAGACTTTTTCAGTATTTAAAAAGTAGGTACATGATTCCCCGACTATTATTTCTTTTGGTCGAGCTTTTTGAAAAATTTCAATAACAGTTTTTAAAAATTCTAAATCTGTTGAAGCAGGAAAAGGATCAGCAGTATTGAAGTTAGGTTTCATCAAAATACGATCCGTAGGTTTAATAAAATTATTAATTTCACCTATAATCGGTGAAATTAATCTATTAATATCTTCTTTTAAATCATTGCTAGGTTGTGTTTTAATGATTTTGTTCATGGATTAAAAAATAGTTCTTTCTCTGGATTTTTTAATATATTTCATAGCATCTTCAGCTTTATTTACTACATGAAAAAGTTTCGGATCCTTTGGGCTAATTGTTTGGTATTTTTTAATTAAAGTATTATTCATCCAATCTGTTAATGGTTGCCAAAAATCTTTACCCACCAAGATTACTGGAAGTTTTTGCATTTTTTTAGTTTGGACTAAAGTAATCATTTCAAAAAATTCATCTGCAGTACCAAAACCTCCAGGAAAAAAGATATAAGCTTGAGCTGAAGCTGCAAGCATTACTTTTCTGGTAAAAAAGTAATAAAAGCCTTTACTTTTAGTAACGTACTTATTAGTTCTTTGTTCCATTGGTAACTGAATATTAATACCTATTGATTTTGCTGGATTAACTGAATGAGCGCCTTTATTAGCAGCTAACATGATACCAGGACCACCTCCTGTGATAACTGTATAGCCTTTTTGAGCTAGAAGTTTTCCTAATTTTTCTGCTTCTTTACACCATTTATTATTTTCAGGTAAGCGAGCAGAACCAAAAATTGTTACTTCTTTCTTAAATTGAGATAAAAATTGAAAACCTTCAACAAATTCTGACATAATTCTAAAAATTCGCCAGGTAATATCTGACATTTTTTTTAGGCTCATTTTATATTCCATGGGATGAATAGGTACCTTGATGATTTTTCTTTTTGGCATTTTTATTTGTATTATTTATTATATTATTTATTATATCATTTTTTTGTTTTGCTGTATAAAAACGCTGCGAATAGGGAGGTCATTGGTATAACTGCTATTAAACCAATACTACCACCGATTGAACGCACTATTTCATCAGTAATAAAGTCCAAATTTACAAATATCTTAAAGCTATCACCATATTCTTGATATAAAAGCAACAAAGGCAAAGAAACACCGACATAAGCAAAAATTAATGTATTTGACATGGTGCCAATAATATCACGGCCAACTTTAATGCCTGATTTAAATAATTTTCTTAAACCAATATCTGGTCTGGCATCTTTTATTTCTTGTAATGAGCTAGCGATTGACATTGCTACATCCATAACAGCACCTAAGGCTGCAATTATAATGCCAGATAAAAATATGCCATGAGGATTTATATTGGGAAATTTATAAAATAAAGTTCTAGCTTCTTCGGTTGATAAACCGTTTAAATATGATAATTTAGCAAAAACATAAGAAATAATTATGGCAATTATTAAACCAGTTAATGTGCCTAAGATGGCGATTAAAGCTTTTTTGTTTATACCTGCAATAAGTGTTAATGTAAGGATGGTTACCAGCAAAGAAATTATTAATGTTAAGATTATAGCATTATGGCCGTTTAATATTTGTGGTATTAAAATTTGAAAAATTAAGATAATTGAAATTAATAAACTGATAATTGTTTTTAGACCCTGTTTGCCTGCTAAAATAATTAAAAGTAAAAAAAACAAGAAAACCATACTAATAACTCCAGTTAAACGATAATAACCAACAATATAAATTTTATTAGATTGCTCTGTAAATTCTTCAATATTTACAATGATTTTGTCATTTTTTTGCAATTCTAGGTCAACTGGATTTGACGTGATTTCATTAATTATTGTGAATTCTTGATCTTTTAATTTAGAGTTTAAGATTTTTAAAGTAATATATTGTTCAGAAGATACATGAGTTATATCATCAACTTTTTCTTCGATAAGTTGATTCTCAACATTAGTGACTTTAGCCGTAGCATAATATGAGTTAATTGGTATTTGATCAGTGATAATATCAGTTTGTGCTTGAATGTTTTGGGGCAACAAACATAAGCAAAGAATGGAAATTAAAATTACTAATTTGATTGTAATATTAAATATTTGCATTTTATTTTCTTTTAAAATTTTTAGCTAATTGATCTAGGGTTAATTCCATTATAAATGGTCTCCCATGTGGACAGGTATTTATTTGATCTTTAATTTGATAAATATCTTCTAATAGCTTGACTTGCTCAAGTCCTTGTAATTTATCTTTAAATTTAATAGCTGTTCTACAAGCAGCATACTTTAGAACAATATTCTGTTTTTCTTCAATAGTATTTAGCTTATAAAAATCATTATCTGCCAAGTCGTCCAGTAATCCCAGAATTGTTTTTTTAATGTCTAATTTATCTAAATCCTGTGGTACTGCATTAATAATAAAACTATTATTGCCAAAAATATCAATATCAAAACCTATCTTGGTTAAGAATTCCAAGCTTTGATTTAATAATTCAACTTCTTTTTTGGCTAATTCTAAAGTTATGGGTAATAATAGCTTTTGACTTTTTATTTTTTGTTGATTATATTGATTTTTAAATTTTTCATATAATATTCTTTCAGCGGCAGCATGTTGATCAATTATTAAAATAGATTTGTCAGCTTCAACCAGCAAATAAGAATCATGGATTTGACCTAATAATCTCCAGTCCCCTATTTTATTCGGTGAAGTTTGGCTAAATTCATCTTTTAATAATTCTTGAGAAAATCTAATTGCTTGTGATATTTGTGATGGTATTGATTTTATATTTTTTAATGAAGATTGGTAACCAACTGATGGCCTGTAAACATTAGGAGTTGAACTTGGTTTTAAATTGAATTTTTTTACTGGCTGAGATGATTTAATATCTATTTGCTGAGAAATATTATTTGTTAGACTTTTTTGCACTGTCTGTAAAATTGTCAGGTAAATCTCTTGTGAATTTTTAAATTTAACTTCTGCTTTACGTGGATGAACATTAACATCAACTAAATCCGGGGGTAATTGAATATTTAAAATAAAGGTAGGAAATAATTCTTTTGGAATTAAACTGCTATACGCCTCTTTAACAGCTTTAGCAATTATAAAGTCAGTTACTGGCCTATTATTGACAAAAACATATTGCGATTTACGATTATTGCGGGCAATTTGCGGTTTGCCAATAAATCCATTAATAGTAATTGTGCCTTGATTAATAATAGGTATTAATTGTTTCGAAGTATCTGAACCTAATACTTGTTTAATTCTTTCCAGCCAATCTTTTGATTTTGGTAGATTTAAAATTAATTTATTATTATGTATTAGTTTAAAACTAATTTGAGGATTGATTAAAGCAATTTGGGTGAATAATTCTAAAATATGATTATATTCTGTGGTAGCTGATTTTAAAAATTTTTTGCGTGCCGGGACATTATAAAATAGTTCTTTGATACTAATTTTTGTGCCATTAGGACAACCGCAGGATTCAATTGAAGATTTAGAATCAATTATTGACAACTTGGTGCCTTCATTTGAATTAGTTAATTTTGTTTCCAAATTAAATTGAGACACAGAAGAAATACTTGCCAAAGCTTCACCGCGAAAACCCAGGCTTTGAATGTTAAAAAGATCTTCAAGAGAAAATATCTTAGAAGTTGCATGGCGTTCAATGGCTAATTGAGCATCTTCTTTAGACATGCCTGAGCCATTATCTTGAATAGAGATATAATCAATACCACCGTTTTTAATTTCTAAATTTATTTGTGTCGCATTGGCATCGATTGAATTTTCCAATAATTCTTTAACCACAGAGGCTGGCCGTTCAACTACCTCGCCGGCTGAGATTTTATTAATCAAATCTTGATCCAATTTTTTTATCTTTGTCATATACATAATTTACCAATTTTTAATTATTTTTACAAACAAAAAAGCCGCTTGGTTCTGTTTCCAAGCGGCTGGTTAGTGTTATTTGTAGGCAATGCTGAAGACGAAAATGAGCTCACAAGGTACTGCTGGTGGTTGGTTCATTGAAGGTCGACCACAATAAACCTTGTCATCCTTGAGGAGTTGGTAAGTATTTTGCATTATGGCAATTTTTTCCTCGTTGTTATTATCATGGTCAAGAATCAGCATGTAGATGCGATGCTGTAACCAGGCCTTGGAGTTATTTTTGGCATCTGCAACAGTTTCTTGCCTTTCGTTTTTGCCTTTAATGTTTTTCCATGCCGTCGCGTAAGCGATTATTTGCTCACTTGGCATGAAACTTGGTTCTAATAGACTCAACATATCATGGATCAATTCGTAATGTTCTATGATATACTGATTTGTTTCTGATGCTATAGGACCAAATTCCTTGACTTGCTGTTCTTGTTCCACTGTGAGGACATTGATTCTGTACTCGCACCAGGCCTTGGCGTTTTTGATGTTTTCTTCTGTCAGGTTATTGCCAGAAAAAGCTGTTAAGCTCAGGTTAAGGCTGATGATTGTGATTACCAAAAAAGTTACTTTTTTCATTCCTTACCGTCCTTTCGTATCTATTTAAGCTTTTATATTGTCGATACGCGTTTATACTATAATAATAGTATAACATATATTTAGTAAAAAGTCAAGATGTGTAATTTTAAATACAAAAGCCCCTGAAATAAGTGACAGAGGCTTAGGATTAAGTTACATGTTTTTTAAAAAGAATTTCAAATGGTCATTATGTAATTTTTTATGTATGTGATGAATAAACCATCTGAATTCACCTAAGTTGACGATCGGATCAAGCAGTGTAGACATGTTGTCTAATTCATCTTCTAGAATTTCAGCTTTTTTTAAGTCCTCAGTTATGTGAGATTTAAAATGCTTAAAGAGTAATTCATGAAAAAGCTGGTGTTTTTTTTGAATTTCTTGGATAGTATCTTGATCAAGTTGTCCAAAAAATTCAGAAGATTCTAGAATATCTGGGTCGACCGTCATGCCCAGACTGCTGATAGAGACCATCTCTTGACCTTGATAGGTAAAAAGATGATCAGCCTCAGTTTGATAGCTGACTCGAAAATGAACAGGAATAATATATATTCCTATATCATTTATGAGTTCAGATACCATAAACAAGCTGCGTTTTTTCCTGCAGATCCAAAAGACCTGCCCAATTTCTGGTTTTATTTGTTTTTTGATGGCGAGTCTCCTTTGTTTAATGGGTTAAATGAAAAAAACTATTCATAATTATTCTTCTTTGTTAAGACTCGCAATTTTTAACCCATTAGCACATTATAGCATAATTTGTTTAATTTGTCAATTTAAGTCTTTGATTGACAATATAAAAAATTTATGATAAAACTGGTAAGAGAGTTTTAAGGAGGCATAATAATGTTAAATTCGGTAAATAAATTTGAAATTGAGCAAAGAAAGAAACCTTCAGCCCCTAAACAAGTTAAAGGAAAGCCTTGCCCCTATTGTCATGGTACATTATATTGGAAGTTTAACAATGGAAAAGAATGTGTAAGATGTAAATTCTTTTTTTCAAACAAAACACCTATTAAAAAATAGGTGTTTTTTATAAATATAAAAACCTGGGTTTTGTACCCAGGTTATTGTATTATACGACAATGTGATTTCTAGTTTCGGGTTTTATCGTATACATTAATGAAAATATTATATTAGCCAAGGGTAAGGCAATTGCTATCAAGCTAAGAGTAAATGCATAAACAAGATTAAAATGTGTTTTGCGAAAATTATCTAAATCTTTTGCTTTTTCACTAATAGTTATAAAGTACAAACAGCTTCCTAGTAGAAAATATGGCACATAATCATTTATTAAACTTAGAACAAAATGATTATTTAAGATGCTTATTTCCTGGATAAAAATTTTCTGGTGTACTATGACAACTATAAATGTGAATAAACTTAAAATAATAGCTATTAATCCCCATAAATATT
>Ga0180438_10004228_pt1 | contig 20827 bp, 29 predicted proteins | sample SS_ome_12_FD_132455 | JGI IMG/M metagenome (GOLD analysis project Ga0180438, IMG submission 132455) | Hypersaline lake sediment archaeal communities from the Salton Sea, California, USA - SS_3_D_2 metaG | ecosystem: Environmental > Aquatic > Non-marine Saline and Alkaline > Hypersaline >... | reverse complement strand
GTCAATAGGAAAAAGATCATTGGGATTTAAACCCCCCTACCCCTTACCGTGACCCGCCTATATGTGGTACCCTATATACACGTCTCCATATTAAATATTTATTGTCCTATTCTGAAATATTTTGATCGTTCCATTGCGTCCCATACTATAAGCTCTTAACGCGGATAAATATACATCTCTCGGACCTTTCTTTCCCAATCCGAGCCGAGATATAATTCAAGTATTACTTTGTCCTTGATAGTCAAAGCTAGATCAGTACCGCCAGTAGGATAGACCACATTGTATGTACAATCGCTCAGCGGTACCGGAATTAAAAAAGCCATTATCTTACCCCCTGCCTTTGCCTCAGCTTCTTATTGTGGCAGCTATGGCACAACGATTGAAGCCACATAAAATTAAAAGGATCGTCGCCTCTAGCTTCGAGCACGTTTCTATCTACTATATGATCCACCAAGTCGGCCTTAACTATTAGCCCTCGCTCTTGGTGATCAGCGCAAAGCGGGTGCGCCGCTATGTATGCGTTACGAGTCTTTACCCACTTACCCGAGCCGTAGAATTCACGAGAGCCAGGCGACTTGCGAAGACCTTTAAACCTTTCACTATGTATATGTTCATGGTCTTGACAGTAGCCCGGCAAATCTATCAGAGCATTACAGCCGACCTGGCGGCATATTGATTTAGCATTGTGCATAAATCAGAAACTAAATTTAGTATGGCCATAATATCAAGCCGCTGTCCCGTCTCTCTTCACTTTTTTAAAGTCGTAAGTCATTGATCTATAGGCACTAAACCCGCCCGCTAAAAAATCTGTCCCGTCTCTGTCCCGTCTCGAATTGAGAGACGGGACACTGTAACCCTATGTATTTAAACGACTTCGATCCATTTTGTCCCGTTGTCCCGTCTCGATCGGCAAAACCCCCTATAGGATAATTCACTCCAACGTCAAAAACTTGAGTTTTTAGAGTTTTTCTTTAGACGCCTTTAGGCTATCTCTCACGTATAACTATAGTATATAGACGGGACAACGGGACAAAAGCTTGTAAGTCCCTTATTTTAAACGTCGTCACAGTGTCCCGTCTCTCTCAAAGCCACGGGACAACCACGGGACAACTTTTGTAAAACAGCGCCTAACTATAAGAAAATAGGCTACTTACAAAGGCAACAAGTTTTAGGGAGACGGGACAAACAGCCTATCGTTTTTAGCTCAAAAAAGCCGGTTTAAATGAAATGCTATACAGGCCCCTCTATATGACACTTTTAGCCGCGTACTTAGTTTTTTGATCACAACGAAAAAAGCGACCCGAAAGGGCCGCCATTTATTCGAATAAATTTCTTGACTTTTACGGTTTAACGGGCGGCGCACCTTTGCCGTTATGTAATCCGGGCTCGGGCTGATGACCTAAGCTTGCCGGTTTTACTACGCGAACTATGAATTCGTGCGTTTCCATAACCATTTTATGTGTTAACTGTAACCGCGCATTAACGTTATTAACTATCGCAGTAAGCTGAACGACACACGCTTGCAATTTGACGTAATCAATCGGTTTGTTAACTGTTTCCTATAGTTGCTGTATCGCTTCCGATACATTCAATCGCTTTTCTTCAGTATCCATAATAATCAGTCTCCTTTCATTTAATTTATCGTAATACGGCCCGCTGCAATTCCTGAACGCTGCCGGTCAAAAGCTTAATTCTCAAATCCATGTTATGCGCTATTTTCGAGAGCTGTATTATACACGGTTTTAAGTCGTCCCAATTGTCCGATCGTTCCGCATATTTTTCTACCTCGCTGATAGCATCGCTCACCGAGAGCTTACGCCCGTTCGCTGCTGCCGCCATTGTCTCGGCGTCTTTATCCGTATTATCTGCCATAATAATTAGTCTCCTTTCAGTTAAAATTAAATCCACATCATAGCGCTATAAGCAGAGCGCCCGCACTGAGAACAGTTAACGGAACCGCCGCAAACTAGGCTATCGTACTTTTTCCGGTTTTCGTCGTTGTCCTCTACCTCGTAAGGGGCGTCGGTCAATATCAGCACGCCAGGGCCGTTACTATCGCACGTATGGCCCCTCGGCTTTCCGCATTGGATCGCCGTGAAGTTTTCGCCCTTAACCAGCTCGCAAGGCATTAATTACCGCCTTTCGTTAGTATGATAGCCGTCATCCACGCTTTCAAAGTGTTTCTTTGGGTGACAGCCGTTTACAAATTCAGCCATAGCGATATTAGCTATATCGACTAGTATTTCATCGTTGCCGGTCTGTTTATAAAGCTCGACGCGGCGCTCTATGGACCCGATACAATCGAGCAAGCCCGGCTCGTTTTCTTTCATGGACCCGTAACGGAAATAACCTTGGATCATGCGGTTTTTCATGTACTCGATAAATTTATGAGACCAATTACAACGAAAAATAACCATAATATCGGGCGCGTCTTTAATAGTCGTTTTAGTTTCGCTCATACCGCATTTCCACCGCCAAAGGTTATCGAGAAAAAGCCGGATCATTATTCGTAACGCCACTCAGGCCAAAATAATTTCAGACCGCACTTAGGGCAAAAATCATAGTGCGTTTTTACCTTGTGTTTACATTTGGCAGTATACACATAAAGCGGCCCAAGGAACCAGCCTACATTAACGCGCTCAACGTTAGGTTTCCGTTTAGCGTCGGCCCTTTTTTTAGGGAACTTAAGTACTGTAGGCATTAGTTACCGCCTTTCGCTTAAAAATATTTTCCATTTGATTTTAGTCATTAGCCACGCGTAGTTAGCCGACGTCGCCACGACACCGGCCACGCTGCGAATTAAAAACTTTAACGCTTCGAGCTTTTTCATTACACGCCCCCCGAAAGGCACTCGTACGCCTTGCGTAATTGGTTAGTAGCATTGGTGACATATATTTTAGCGTTCGAGATTTCCTTTCTTTCGCAGGGCTTCCGGTACTCATTTAAAACGCCCTCGACGTCAAAATTAGGGCATGACTTTTTTTTGTTATAAAAAGCATGCGGGATTATATTCAAAAGCGGCCCCATATCGGCGCTTTCTAAGTCGTCGCACAAAGCCGCCAGGGCTCTAAATTGCGACACGGTGAAATCGTCCCGGCCTATAAGGCACACGCCGATAGAGTGCCGGTTATAGCCTTTACAGTGCGCCCCTACCTGGCCAAGAGGCCGCCCGACTTCTATCTGCCCGTCAAGCGCCGCCATATATTTAGCCCCTTGGTAGGGCCTGCCGTTAAGAATTACAAAATGGTACCCGATCGAATTGAAGCCCCGCGACAAATGCCAATCGTTTATCAGGCGCGCGCAGCCCGCCGAGCTGGCGCTACAATGCACTATGATAGTATCTATTTTCCTCATATTATAGCCCCTCGATTTTAGATTCAGAATTACTGTGATCCGTGAAAAAATACCACCCGACAAAAGCCCAAAATAACGGCCAGAGGATCGTATACATGAAAACTAATAAGCAGGCTAACGGCTTTTCGGTACGGTCCTCGGGACTCGTGCCCATTAAAGCAAAAATCAATATGCCTAAAGTGATAACGGCAGCGGCGCCGTATATAATAGCGTAAATCATTATTCTATCCCCTCTTGTTCACAGTTTTCAGTTAGTCCCATATCGTCCATAGTTTTACCGACTAAGCTTTCAAGCTCTGCCCGCGTAAGCTTCTTTTTCTTGGCGTCGGCGTCTATGGCACGCCACCGCGAGAAAGTGCCTTTGCCTTCGCTGATACCGTCCATACACGCTTTACAGGCCGGATAGCTGGCGGAGTAGTTGCCGTATCGGCAGTTATTACAATCGAACGTCACGCGGTCCCCTTTCGCTTTTTTCATAATGGTTATTTTTTCCCAATGCGCGCCGAGAGAATTAGTAATTAGCTCTCTTTTTACACAATACCCGCCGCTCATAATAAACTATCCAGATCAAAGCCCTGACGCCAGATAACCACCATAGAGGGGAACGGCGCGGGCGTCCGCGTGCCGAATTCCAAGTACAGCGGATTTTTAACTTTCTGGCCCCGGCTGTTCAGTAGCGGTTTACCCGTTTGGTAATCGACTCTATACTCTTGTTTCCAAAGCCAATTCCAGTAAGTATCGGAACCGAATTTCAACCGGCCTTTGAGAAATCGGACCTCTACGCCGTCGCGGGGCCTGTTCGCTTCCCGGTCCCATATATAAGAATGAAAAAGCTCAGTGTCGGTCCTGGCTGGCTGTAACCCGACTACCAGCTCACAGCGCCCCGCCAGGACCTCAGCGGCGGCCTTTGGCGTCCAAAGCTTACTACTGCCGTACGGGTTATTCATAAATACGCGCCCGCTCCAATTGCGGCTTAAACCGTCAACACCGAGATCATGATAAAATCCCTCGGGGCATTTACAATCGTCAGTAGTGCAGCACGGGTCCAGGGTAAAGAAAAATTCAGCGTCCAGCTCGTCGTAAAAATCCTGCGGCGTAGCCCATTGCTGATTTATGCTAGTAAAATGCGGATTCGATTTACTTAACATAAATTTCTTTCCTGTACGGGCAGCCCGATATTTTATCGCTTTCAGCGTAGCGACACCAATTCGAAAGCACTTGCTTAGGCTTCCCGCTAAATGATTGTACCCACGCCTTGGCCTCATTAACAGGTAATCGCCCTCGGCTAACAAGCGCCGCGACCACAACGCGCCCGTGCATCAGCTCTAAACGCGCGATTGCGTTATCGGCGGTCGGGTCTTCAAAGAAATTCAGCCGGGCTAATACCTGGCCATTGTGGGGTATTTCGTCGGGCTGTAAATTGACATTATAAACGCCCCGCTCCGCGCCTGCCCGGTCCTCGGGCTGTGGCAAGTCGACGGGCTTTTTTATCCGACCAAACGACGGCGCGTTAGATAGGTCGGTCCCGCAATTGCAGCAAAGCGGCTGCCTGAATTTATATAGTACCTTGACTTTTTCAGCCGAGGTACACTCACTACATATAAAAAACTCTTCCTTTCCCTTTTTCACTTCGTCCCCCTTTCTGGACACCCGACGAGAATATAACAGCGCCCCGCCGAGTCCACGTAGATTTTATGAGTAGGATAGTAGTTAATAGTATCGGCGACGTTTACCGCGTCGCCTTTTGGCTTTTGGTTATCGGTTTGAAAGCCGAGGATCAGAAGAGCCCCAATAATCGGCCCCAATAAAAAAACCATAAGAAGCTGTAGTTTAGTCATTTTTCCCCTTCAAATCCTTTTCGAGCAAGTATTCAACATGCGCGGAAAAAGACCGCTTGCAATCGGCGGCCTTTTTCGTTGCTTGCTTTTTTACTTTTTTGTCAATGTATATATTAGTACGCGCTTTCATGTTTGGTTTTCCTTTCTGGCTTTACGGTTATTCGGGAGAGATACTATAATTATACCCTTGATTAGCTTCTTGGCTAAAAGTAAGGCCCGGAAAGTCCGGCGCGTAAACGCTGTATTTGACGCTATCGACTCTTTTCAACGCGCGGTTAGCCGCTTCGATACTTCGGTGAGACGATATTTTATAGCCGTGTTTATCAATTATTTTATATTTCATCTTGCCGCCTACCCCCTATCAGTTTATTGTAAAGTTTTCGGCCCCGTCCAATTGGCAAAGCTCAAGGCTGCTTATCGGGTTTTCGCGGCCTTCGAAGGTAATCGCAACCGCGTACACGCTGTCGCGGTTCGCGTCAGCGTATTTCTTTTCTACGGCTTTGATCGTCATACTGCACCCATTAAGAGACATTACTTTTCCGGCAACAGCGGCGTCAATAATTCTCTGGTTTGTCGAATTATTTTCTAAGGTATTTTCCATTTCGTACCTCCGGTTATTGGTTAAGCTCATGGTATAAATATAACACAAAAAGTGTGTTTGCGCAACAAAAAAATAAAATTATTTGGATTTCGGCTTATTATGCCATTTTTTGAGGCTTTCGGGCGTTCCCTCGACCGTGGCCGGATGGAAATAGACGTACACCCGGCGACCGTCCGCCACCCTGATCCGCGCGCTGTGATACCCGCGATCGGCGAGCGCCCGGCTGAACCGCGCCCGGCTCATGCCCGCAGATTCAAGATTATTTGAAAAATTCTCTAGCGCCTCGGTAGCGAATTCGAAATCGAAAACGAGCGGGGCTTCCTCTGTGAGCCACGCCACAAGGTCCGAGCCCTCGGCCCCGAGGTTAGCGTTAACCATTTGCACCTTCGTTTCACTCACCGGCGCGCGCTTAAAATGGGCGTCGCTCACTTCATACGATTTCAAATAAGTGAAAAGCGCCGCTATATTCTCGTCGTTATTTTTCCACTCTATGATCTCGTCTATCTCTTCGGTATTAAGGGGACGATACGCCCCGCGCATAGCGTAAACCCGGCGCTCGTGTACGTCGTCCAGGGGAAGAGCGTCAAGGTTATTAGAGAACATTAAAAAATTAGCGTACACCGTGGACGTGTAACTATCCTGGCCTTTCGCCTGAATATTGGCGGACGTGTCGGCTAGTAAAGATTTCATCTTTTCCCACATTTGGTATTTACGATCGCCGGTAGCCGTTTTGATTTCCTGGACCACGGCGACGATACACTTATCCAGGAAGTTGTTAAAACGGCCCTCTATATCGTCCCGCGAGACGTCGTGGCAGTTATGGCCGCCAATGAGAGCCCGCAGGATTTCAAAGAATATGCCGCGACCGGTCCCGGTCACAGAGGTAATACTAATTGGCGTTACAAAAGACCTTACCGACGGGTTTTGAATTAGCCGGGCTAACCACTCAATGATCCAAGCCCTTTCGATATCGGCAGGGAATAAATGATCCATAAATTTATTAAACTCGTATAGATAACTCCGGGGCTCTTCTATCTCCTTATGAGGGGGGAAATAAAAGGTATTAACATATAGTGCGTCGTCTCCGTAGCTGCCCTCACGAACTGTGAAACGCGGCTTACCGGGCTGATAGGTATAACCCGCGAAGTGTCGAGTATTTTTAGACGCTTTCCACGCCGTAACCATTGCCTCGATCTTCGTTGTCCCGTCGGGCTCTACGCTTTGATGCCAGTAAGCCGCGTTATGTTCTGTAAAAGCTTTCAGCGTACGGCGCGGGGCCTTGAACAGCGGCACCCCGGCGTCGTGGACCTCGCTGCCGTCCGTTAATTCAACGAGGCAAAACCGCCTTTCCCAATCCGATAAAAATTTACTCTTTGGCCGCCGCGTCGGGTCTTTGGATTTGTCGGTAACCTCGTTATATAACGAAACGATCGTCGCCGCCGTTATCGGCTTACCTTGGTAAGTGTTCGCGCTCCACGTCGGCCACCGGGCCTCGATCTCGTCCTCGTCGAATTCAACCGAATTTTTAGACCATTCAATAAAAAGCTGTTTACCCGTTTCGCCGCCTTCGAATTGGTGGTATAGTGCCATGCCAATCATTAACCACTCGTCGTGTGATGAATCCGGGTTTAATACGGTGAGCATGGACCGCAGCCGATCGGCCTCGATATTTAACGGCGGCTGATAGTTTTCAAACGCTACGACGCCGGTTAATTGGCCGGTACCAGATACGCCGCCGACTCTGCGCCGCCTGCGGCCCGGCTTTATCATTTCCCAATCATCGGGTATAATGGATTCGAAATATTTAAAGAGCGCGTCAATCTTAGCGCCGGTCAAAGTGGGTAAAAAATCCGAGTCAACGGCGTGCAGTTCGCCGCCGGTCCAGGTATAAGGGCGCTTTGTCGTCGGGTGTACCCCATAGGCTACCCATTGTTGCCCGGCTGCCTTAATTTCAATCTGATGTGAACCGCCTAAACAGTCCTCGTATTTTGACGAGTTATCCGGGCCGAGCCCACCGGGCGGCGCTGCGTAGGGGATAAGCACGCGCGGAGCGTTACCCGTCCGTATAGGAGCAGCCCCGATATTTTCCATACACCACGCCGACAGCTTTTTAACGATCGCCTCGTCCTGCACGTCTATATCTACGCCGGGGTTAAATTCGCCGAGGACGCCGAGCCCGTTATAAAAGCTCGTATTGATCCATTGTTGAACGTCTTTTCTATTGGCGCGTAGCTTCGGCCAGCCCTTCTTAGTCGGGAATTTTTCACCGGCTTTAATAGGCACTAGCAAGTAGCCAGCGTCCACGAGCTTAAAGCCGTGAAGCTTTTTAAAATTAATAGGCACGAGCTAGGCTTTTTTGCGCCGGGTTTTTTGTTCGGTTTTTATCTGCGGTTCGAGTCGGTCGATCATTTCTTCGAGCGCGGGGCCGTTAGCCTTATGCCCTAAGCACCCTTTTATATACAGAAACCTTTTCTCATGATCTTCGCTGATATCGCCGTATAATCTAGGCATTGTAAAAACCTCCATTTTAAGGGCTCACCGTAAATTAATACCTTTTTTACCGCTTAGCAAGAAATTATCATTTTTACCTAAAAAATAATTTTTCTCTTGACCATTGCCAGAAAGTAGATTTAAATTGAATAGGCTGTTTAAAAATGAAAGGAGTGTAAAATATGGCTACGTTCGCATTATCGAAAAAAGATGAACTATTTAATATTATCTATTGGGTATGCAGCGCGGCGGCTGCCCCGACCGAACCGCGTAGCGCCTTAAAGCGCCTGCATATTTTCAAAGATGAAAATAAAATTCAGTTTACGGCTTGCTGCGGGCATAGAGTCCATAGGGCGTGGGTAAAAAATAACACCAAATTTTCCAAGGTTACCGACGGGCTTTTTAAGATTAATAAGCTTACCGACACAAAGCTTTCTTTCTCGTACGCCGCCGATCAAATATGTTACCCCGACGTCGATCGTATGATAATAGACGACAAAGAGTTTAATACGGCGTTCGACGTTATCCTTATGCCGTCAATGCCTTTTTTCGTTACTGAATTGTACGCCACGATCACGCGCGCAATTAACCCGAAAACCGTTTTAAACTACGCCTATTTTAACCAGCTCGTGAGCATATACACCGAGAACAATAAAGAGGGGTTCGAGGTAACGATCCTGGCTAATACCAAAATCCCTAACCGGCCTATTAAAATCGTCGGGGAAAACATTTGCGGTGTGCTGGCCCCTATTAATTTAAGCTATGATAAATTCATAGCGGACGCGGACGGCAAGGAAGAGCCCGAGGAAACGGTTACCGATTTAGATTTTCTGGACGAGCCCGCCGCCGAGACCGCCGAAGAGCTTACCGCCGACGATATAGACTTTTTAAATTAACCTCAACAACAAAGGAGTACATATTATGTCATTAGAACAAAGTATAGACAAACTGACCGCAGCCGTTAACGAGCTGTTTAACGCCGTTATAAACTTCGGGTCCACGACGGCGAATATATCGGTAAGTGCGGGCGGCGGTACTGCCGAAGCCCCGCCGGTAGAACAGCCAAAAACAGAGAAAGCGGCCCCGGCGGAAACTAAAGCCGAGTTGAAAAGCAGGGCGAAAGAAAAGCTAATGGAATTAGCTAAAGCCAAGGGCGACGAGTCCGCGAAAATTCTACTCGCTGAATTCGGCGTTAGAAAATTCTCAAGCCTGAAAACGTCCGGCGACACGCTCGAAAAATTCATAGCCGAAGCCGACAAAATGATCGCCAATGAGCCCGACGGCGGCGAGCCCGACGACGACTTTTTAGGCGAGGGCGACGACAAACGCGCCGAGGTATCTTACACAATGGACGATATAAAAAGTATGCTACTCGCTATCGCCAATAGTAAAGAACTCGGTAAAGAATCCGCCCGCAAGGTCTTAACCGGCCTCAAGCTCAAAAAAGTAACCGATATGAAAAAAGAGCATTTCGCCGACGCTGCCGAGGCCGCGTTAGCGCTGCTCGAAAAAGTCGGTAAGAAATTCGAGGACGGGGCCGTAATAGATGCCTGAACAACACGCCAAGCTTTCCGCGAGCGGGTCCGCTAAGTGGCTGGCCTGCCCTGCGGCGCTTGGCCTTGAAGAAATTATCGATCTGCCCTACTCGTCGAGCTTTGAAGCCGACGAGGGGACGGCGGCCCACGAGCTGGCGGCCCTGGCGTTAAACGAAAATAACGCGCCGGGCGACTACTTAGGCGGCGCTATAACAGTCAACACCTACGATCACGAAATCAGTCCCGAAATGGTGGAAAACGTCGAGGTATATACAAGCTATGTACGTAATATCGAGCCCCTAAATATTTGGATTGAAAAGCGCGTCGATTACCGGCATATAGCGCCGTTCGGCTTCGGTACTTCCGACGCCATTATAGAGACGGTCGAACGCGTCAACCGGCGCAAAGTCAGCCGCCTTTATATCGTCGACCTAAAATACGGCAAAGGTATAAAAGTCGACGCTATGGACAACACGCAGGGCCTTTGCTACGCGTCCGGCGCTTTAAACACGCTCGATATGTTCTTAGAAAATATCATTCAGGAAATCGTAATAGTTATCGTACAGCCCCGGCTAGGTCACATCAGCGAATGGATAATAAACGTTAACGATTTGCGCAAGTGGGAAAGCAGCGTCAAACCGAAAGCCGATCTCGCGTGGTCCCTGCTCGAAAAAACATTACAGAAAAAAGCGAACGGGCTATACGGAACCGCGCTAGATTGCCACTTGCTACCCGAGCTTTTTAACGTGACAGAAAAGGGCTGCCGGTGGTGTGCCGGGCGCAAAACTCAAAAGTGCAAAGCGCAGGCAAAGAGCGGCATTAAAGCCGCGATCGAAGGCTTCGAAGACTTAACCGGCGTAAAAGATATAACGGCGGACGACCTCACAGAAAGCGCGCTGCTATCAAACCAAGAACTAGCGGACATTTACGAGAAAGCCGCGCTTTTTCACACCTGGCTAAACTCGTTAAAAGATACGATTATCGAGCGGCTTAAAACCGGCGAAGAAATACCCGGCTACACCCTGGACCGAGCCGTAAAAAATCGAGCATGGATTCACGGGCCGGAAGAAACGATCAAAGCGCTGCGCACTGCCGGACTCCAGAAAAAAGACTATGAAATTTTGTCGTTAATTTCACCGGCACAAGCTGAGAAAAAATTAAAAGAAATAAAGCCGACTACATACAAGCGCAGATATAAAAAGCTATACGAAGCCGCGATCCATCGGCCAGAGGGGGACCACATAATAATTAAAACACCCTACGACGTTACGCAAGGCTTTGAGAATATGGATTTTTTGAACTAACCGAAAGGAGTTAACTGTATGAGTAAAAATATTATGATCAAGGACGCCCGCTGCTCGTTCCCGCAGTTATGGCACGCCGACAAAAAGGACGACGGCGAAAACTTCGGCATGGGCATAACTTTAATTTTGCAGCCTGCCGAGCATGGCGCGCTAATTACCGAAATTAAAAGCGCCATTAAAGAAGTGATAAAAGAAAGCGACATATTGAGAAAAAGCCCGCCGAGCGGCGACCGGCTTTGCTTGCGCGGCGAAGGCGGCGCGGGCTGGCGCGAAGAGTACGGCGAGGGCTCTTTAATCTTAAAAGCTGGCTGCGCGCGTACGCCGGTTGTACTGTTCCCAGATATGTCCAGGGCCAGGGAAGAGGACGACCCAATTTATAGCGGCTGCCGCGTTAACGTAAAAGTTAACATATGGGCGCAGGCGAATAAATACGGCAAGCGGGTAAACGCAAAGCTGCTCGCTATCCAATTCAACCGGGACGATGAAAGCTTCGACGGTTCTTTCGTGAGTGAATCGGAAGCCTTGGAAGGCTTCGGATCTCTCGAAGATTCAGCCGCCGGTGATTTCGAATCGGACGATTTTTTAAATTAGGCAATCGGTAGCCGCCCCTCTACCTCCTTTCATGTGCAGCCGGTTACTGCCCAGAGGGGCGGCTGCTTAACCCCGCCATGCGCCCCCTTCATATCGATTTCGAGACGTACAGCGAAGCCGATTTAAAAGCCGTCGGCCCGTGGGCCTACAGCCTTCACCCCAGCACCGAAGTTTTAATTTTGGCTGGGGCCTTTGACAACGACGCACCCGGAGTATGGCTGCCGGGCGATCCTTTTCCCGAATGGGTCCATGACCTACCCTACCTCGGCGACGGCGTTGACTTCCAGATCAACGCGTGGAATGATTTTTTTGAGTTGTCGATAATGGCTAATACTTTAAAATGGCCTATCCCGCCGCCGCGATTCTGGCGCGACACCGCAGCCGAGGCCGCAGCCCTGGCGCTACCCCGAGACCTTGACGGCTGCTGCAAAGCCGTAGGGCTTCCAGAGGAGCTTTCTAAGAGCGCCGAAGGCAAGGCACTAATTACCAAGTTCAGCAAGCCGAGGAAGGCCAGGAAGGACGGAAAACGCGTCCTGATACGCACGAGGCCAGAGGATGACCCGGAAGCGTTCGGCAGATTCATAGAATACTGTAAAAAAGACGTTATTGCCGAGCGTGCCGTCAAAGCCCGTTTAAAGCCCCTCAGCGCGTCGGAGCGCGCGCTATGGGAGTTAGACCGGAAAATCAATTTAAGGGGCGTACGCTTCGACGTGCAGGCCGTACAGGACGCCATAGCGATACGGGAGAGAGAGAAAACGACGATCATTCAAGAGATAGCAGAGGCCACCGGCGGCCAATTGGCCAATATAGCGAGCAGGCCGCAGTTTTTGAACTATTTGAGCTTTCAATGCGGTCTCGACCTGGAAAACGCCCAAAAAGAATATTTAAAAGAGGTCTTAAAAAACCCCGCCCTGGACCCACACGCGGCCAAAATCATTAAATTACGGCTCGACATTTCGAAAAGTAGTCTCGCCAAACTCGACAAGCTGCTCGCTATTATCTGCGGAGACACCGCCCACGGGCTTTTAAGATACCACGGGGCCTCGACCGGGCGGTGGTCCGGTAATTTATTCCAGCCTCAAAACTTGCCACGGCGCGGGCTATATGACGCCGACGGCTGCATTTCGTTATTTCACCACCGCGACCCGGAATTGCTAGAAATGATTTACGGCGAGGTTATGGAAACGCTCGTTAAGTGTATCCGGTCAATGATAATAGCTTCCCCCGGCTGCCGCCTCATAGTATCGGACTTTTCACAAATCGAGAGCCGGGCGCTCGCGTGGCTGGCCGGGGCGCAGCACAAGCTCGACGCGTACGAAAACGGCTTAGATATTTACAAGGTAAACGCCTCGGACGCTTTCAAAGTACCGTACGACGACATAACGAAAGACCAGCGCACGATCGGCAAGGTAATAGAACTGGCTTGCGGCTACCAAGGCGGCGTCGGGGCCTTCCAAACATTCGCCGAAGTCTACGGCGTACGAATCCCGGACGCCGAAGCAAAAACACACGTAAAAAACTGGCGGACGGCTAACCCGCGAGTAACAAGCTTTTGGAACAACCTGGAAAATACAGCGGTTAAAGCCGTAGCCGATCCGGGGACGGTGCAGCGGTTGAATAATATCGCTTTTAAAGTCGTGGGCTCTTTTCTCTTTTGCAAGCTGCCGAGCGGGCGCGCCCTGGCCTACCATAAGCCCCGGCTAATCGAAAGTAAATTCGATCGTATGCAGATAGAATATATGGGTATTGACGCGGTAAAAAAGAAATACGGACGGCAAAAAACTTACGGCGGCAAGCTCGCGGAAAATGTTACGTCAGCCGTGGCCCGCGATTTATTGGCCCATCAGATGCCACGTGTTGAAAAAAAGGGGTATCCGATAAAATTAACGGTGCATGACGAGGTAGTCTGCGACGTCCCCAACGGGCACGGGTCTATCGAAGAGCTAAACGGCATAATGCGCGAGGCCCCGGCGTGGGCCGACGGCCTACCGGTGGACGCGGACGGCTACGAATCAGAGAGGTATAAAAAATGATCGAGCTGATAAAAGGTGACTGCCTCGAAAAAATGAAAGAATTAAAAAGCGGCTCAATAGATATGGTTTTAACCGATCCGCCTTACCAAAAAGTAGAACGCAGGGCTGCAGCCGCTAAATGGGATAACTTGATCGATTTAAAATTAATGTGGCAGCGTTTAAAAAACGTAGTAAAAATTAATTCGGCTATCGTTTTCACAGCGGCGCAGCCCTTCACGACCGCTCTAATATCAAGTAATATCAAAAAATTCCGGTACGATTTAAAATGGATAAAAACCGCCGGGACCGGCTTCTATAATGCTAACCGAATGCCGTTAAGAGCACACGAAGATATTTTAGTTTTTTATGACAAATGCCCCGCGTATAACCCTCAAAAGACGCCGGGGCGTCCGTATGAACAAAAACGCGGCAGCATTTCCAGTATATACAAAGGTAAAAAGTTACACGTAACGCAAAACATTACGGGGGATAGACACCCGCTTTCATGGGTAATCTTTAAAAAAGATAGCCCTAAAATCCACCCCACACAAAAGCCCGTGGCCCTAATGGAATACCTGATCAAAACGTACACCAATGAAGGCGAAACGGTTTTAGACTTCACAATGGGCAGCGGTACAACCGGCGTGGCGTGCGCGAATTTAAACAGAAATTTTATAGGCATAGAGCTAGATCAAAAATATTTCAGTATCGCGCAGGACCGAATTATAGACGCTTATTTGGGAGTAGTAAACATATGAGAGAAAAACTAATAGAAGACACCGCAACTAAAGCGGCCACGCGTGCGGGCTGGACCTCTTACAAGTGGTCAAGCCCCAATAATACCGGCGTACTCGATAGGCTGTATTTTAAAAAGGGCTATACTTTCGCCATTGAATATAAAAAGCCCGGAAAAAGGGCCTCACCAAAGCAGCGCCACGAAGCCGAAAAACTGACTAAAGCCGGTATCGCCTGCCGCTGCTATTGGAGCGTACCGAAGGCGACGGCCTTTATAGGGCTTATGACTCGGATAGCGGAAAAGCAAAACCGTATACTATACGAGAGCTTAGTTAAGCACAACATGGAAACCTTTGAGCCTTGAATACTCCCTCATACGCGCGTCGCAGCGCTACGCCGCTCAATTTATCATAGATAATAAAGCCTGCGGCCTGTTCTCCGATATGGGCTTCGGTAAGACCGTAGCCGTAACAACCGCGATCGAAAAAATGTTTAGATTGCAAATGATCCGCCGGGTACTCGTCGTAAGTACCCTACGCGTGGCCCGCGATACCTGGCCGGAAGAGCTAAGCGAATGGCGGCACACTTCGTATTTACGATTTAAAGTTATCGCAGGCGATGCCGACGCCAGGTTAAGGGCAGCCCGGGGCCGTGAGCAAATTCATATGATTAACCAAGAAAATTTTGTATGGTTAGCCGAGCAGGCCGGTAGAAAATGGCCCTACGACGTGGTAATATTCGACGACGCGGCAGGCTTCAAAAGCGCAAACCGAACCAATGCGCCTACGAAAACCATTTGCATGAATAGCGCCGATTGCCCGATATTCGAACACGAGAAAAGCTTCGTATGTAATCACGCCGATTATTGCAGCGATAAGCTGTCCGGTTTTGGCGGGGCATGCCTTACGCCGTGCCAAGATTTCAGCCCGGTTAGGACCAGTTTAAAAGCGTGTATACACGTCTGCCGACACTTTAAAAGTTACCCGGCCCGGTATACGAGATTTGGCGCCTTGTGTGCTCTGCGCCCTCAGATAGACCGCTTAGTCCATTTAACCGGCACGCCCTCAAGTAAAGGCCTTTTAGATTTATGGCCGTTGATCTTCACCCTGGACAAAGGCGCACGGCTAAAAAAAACATACAGCCAATATAAAAACACGTATTTCATCAAATCACATAATGGTTTCAATTGGAATCTAAAACCCGGAGCCGAGAAAGAGATACACGCCCGCGTAAAAGATATTTGCATTTACATCGAATCAGAGGCCGATTTACCGCCACGGCGCGACATAGCCCAATATATAAGGCTACCGAAAGCAGCCGCCGAGAAATACGACGAATTTAAAAGAGACCTCATTTTAAATCTGGACGGTAACGAGATCGTAGCCGCTAACAATGGGGTATTGTCGGCCAAGCTTTTACAAGTCTGCGGCGGGGCGGTCTACACCGGCGAGGGCCGGGAATGGATAGAACTGCACCGAGAGAAATTCAAAGCCCTGGACAAGATAATAAACCGGTATCACGGTGAGCCCATAATGATCGGCTATAATTTCGAGCACGAATTGATCCGGCTGAAAGCGGCCTACCCCGACGGCGTGGACATAAGGGACCGCCGGGACGCTGTACACGCGTGGAACGCCGGAGATATACCGAAACTATTTATTCACCCTTTGAGCGGCGGCCACGGGCTAAACTTACAAAAAGGACCGGGCCACGTCCTCGCGTGGTTCGGCCTGAATTGGTCCCTTGATCTAAATAAGCAGCTAAATAAACGGCTGCACCGGCCAGGGCAAGAGCAAGAGGTTTTTATCTACTACCTGATAGTAAAGGGGAAAGCCGACACACTGTTAATGGACGGCGTAGCTAAATATGATTGGACTCAATTACAATTATTAAATGCGCTTAAAAGGCAAGTCAAAGAGGGCTAGTTAATGGCCGTTTTCCATAGCCTCGATCAATGCCCGGCTTGCCCGCTTTTTCTTTTTCAGTTCTTCGGCTTTCTCGGGCACCCCGTCAATGGCTAATAAAAGCTCGGTAACATATACTAAATCGTTATGCCTTTGCTGATCAAGCTCTTTTTTAACACTCGCGACGGTGGTATCAATTTGGCGCTGTACAGAATCTTTTACGATATAGTGCGCGATATCTTCGGCGTATATGGCTAACGGAACAGCACCGCCGCCGCCGAAAAAAGCGCAAACAATTAACCACGCCGAATTTATTTCTTTCAACTTTTGCAAAAAATTCCTTTTGTCTTTCATGACTAAGCCTTCCAATAATATAAATATTAAATAAGCCTTTCGTCGTAGAATCCACGCGCCGCAAAAAATATCGAGCCTTCGGACGTCTCTTTATAAAGTGCGACGTAAACTTGCCCCGAAGCCGGTAACATTATTGACATTTCGGCGGTAGTATTTAATAGCGCGCTCGTGCCGGAATCGTAGTTAACGCCGCCTAAAAAGTCGGCGATCGCCGAGTCTGGTACCGTACTTGGAAACAAATTAGCGGGCACCGTAAAGACGCCACCATACGCGGATATGAAACCGTAAAATTGAAGCCTTAAAGAGTACAAATTTAAATCTGCTCTAACTGCTCGCGCCGGAAACGCTAAGCCCTCGCCAAGGGGAAATTCTAGCGTTTGAAGAGTGTATACATTATTGCCGACTACGGAAGTACCCCACCCGCCCTCGCGGCCCGAGTAATTGGAATTCGGGTTAATATATGTATAATTTCCGACGCTGAACATTTCCACTAAATCAAAGCTTCCGTCGTCTCCGGCGGCGTTTGTTTTAATCGCATTGACATAACGCTTTTGCGGGTACGTGCCCGACGATATGTTAGCACCTGCCGGATCGTCGTCGATCATGAAATCGTATAAGCCCGTTGCAGGATTGGAGATCATAAAAATATAATACCACGTATGCGCCGCCACGGTAACGGCCGGGGCCATGCCGCCTTTATCGTTTCCGCTACCGGCCACCCACGAGGTAAGGTTTTTAGTATAACTTACTAACGATTTCATGGGAATCCCGTTCGCTGAATAACAAGAACCGGGGCCGATCGTTACTACACCGTCATAGCCTACTTGCGAATTATCGACAGTGAAATTAAAGCCCTGTACGCCTCTTACTGTAGCGTCACGCACGGCAGACACGTTTTCCTCGATACGATTTAAATCCGCATAACCGATACCGTCGTTAGTATCCCAATCGGTTTTTGGTGTTTCCCACGTCGTCATATTTTAGCCCCTTCTTAATTCGGTTTGCGCTCTTAGCGCGCCGTCGAAAGTTGTACTTTGCCGTTTTATCAAAAAGAAATCTTTAGTTTCTACCGTATCACTTTTAAATTCCACTACCTCGGCGGTACTACCTACCGATAATAGCGTGCTCGTCGGCCAATTAATAGCCGCGTCGTCACGCAGGCCGCCGTAAAACGTTAACAGCTCGTCGGCTATCTCCTTAGCCTGAGTAAAGATCCGGATCAAATTGTTACCGGTTAAAGCGAATTCCCGCGCGCCGTAACGCCTTATACTCTCGGCGTCCTCGGTAGTGGTCTCGGTATTTTCTTCGAGCTGAAACGGCCGCCCCGTGGCTTGTATGGTAAAGCTATCGCCAGGGCTGCCGGTAACGGTAAGATCAGCGCCGTTAGCGTACGTTTCAAGATCAGACACGACCGGGGCACCCGACACGGCGGTAATACTTACGATCGTATCGGTCACGCGTACCGGCTGCGTGGACCACTCGACGTATACTTTTAACGAAGTCTCCCCGGCGGGTATCTCGAAAGTATCGCTATCGGGGTATAAATCAGTACCGGGCTCGCCTAAAGTGTACCGGGTATAACCAACGCGAATAAAATTGATCAGCTCGTCTAACTTCGGTTGACTCTCGAAATTAAAGTATTCAGATAGCCCCAGCTCTTGCCAGGTCTCCACGGGTGTTTGAACGTCAAGCCGCGAGCCCACTACTAAAACACCGTCACGGTTTACGAAAGAATAAGATAACGTTGCCTCGGCGATATCCTTTAAGACCTCTAAATAATTTTGGTTCGGTAAAGAGACCAAGCCCCAATTAATACCGGCTATGTCGGGGCTGATAGTCCACTCAAGCGCGGGGACGTCGTTTTTAGCTTCGGTTAGGATATCGTTAATAATACTCACTACGTCGCCGCTGTAATTATCTCCTTTTAAAAAATCTTTTTGGCTGAGCCGATAGGCTATGTCGTAGGCCGTTGTCGTCGTCACTTGGCTTTTATAACTGCTGATCCAATCCTTAGACCAATAAACGCCATAAGGCATGTATCCGATCTTGTCGCCGTTCTTAGTGCGGACAATATAGCCGGGTAAATCCCCGGTTTGATCGGTCGTACCGGCAGGGAGTATAAAACCAAGCCAAACGCGGATTTTACGGCCTGATTTTAAAACGTCGTGGTAGGGGCTGTCCGTATTCCCGTGGCTAAAGCGGCGGTCGGTATTTAGGATCGCTAAATCAAGCTCGTTAGAGGATACATTACCAATCGGTACTGTTCCCGTATCGCTGTTTGTCTCTTCCAAAATATTTAGCTCTACTATATCCGCCGTGTCATACAGTATAACCGAGGGGCCGCTGAATTGCACTATCTTAACTATCTCGTTAGGGGCGCTCCATTTGGATATTTCAAGCTTAACGGCGGTCACTGACGCTATAGGGCTAAAGCTGTTCTCGTATACGCGGTCAGTGTTACCGGTAACGACGATCTGCGTAGGGCCGCCAGGGTGTGTAAACGTGATCGTGAAATCGACCGGGTACTCGCCGTAACGGTCGTCAGCGGCTACCGTTACTTGAGTATAAAGCCGGGCGTCGTGCGATACCTCGATATAAGGTTCAGTAGAAAAATCCCCCGAGCCGTCGGAAACTAAATCGTTTCCATACCAGCCCATTTGCGGCTCGGAATCGAGCGCCGGGCAAGCTTTAAACGAGCCGTCCGCTTTTAGCCCGTCGTGAATATAGGCCCACTTTTCGCCTGAGACCGTTTCACCGCTGAATAGCTGCCCGGTACGGTCGATCCGGTTGACGTCGTTGGTAACTATCACCACGCTACTATCGGTAGCAGCATCGGCCCACGTTATCTCGATAAGCGCCTCGGGGCAGCGTATACTAGCCGTGGCCGCTTGTATAAAGTCGGGCGTAAAAGGGGCCGGAGAATCGCTAACGTACGCTCTGAGAGCGCCCCGCTTTAAAAACGAGACGTTCTCAAATTGCGAACTATTCCAGCTTAGTAGCATCAGCTTTCAGTCAAGAAACTAAAGATCGTAGGCTTCGCGCCGGTAGCAGTGAATTTCCACGCGCCCGAGTCGCAGTTAGTATCTGCGGCGTCTACGTCGATTTCGTAAACGCCGTCGCTACGCTGCACAACACTATTAGCCATTGCCGTAAATGCGCTATCGTCGAGCGACCTTTCAGCCGTGACGGTTAAGCCGGGCAACGGTTCGCCGGTAGTGGCGTTACGCATTACGAATTTAAAATTATCGATCGCCGTGTTCTTTCGAATGGTTGACGGCAAAGTATCGGTTTTGGCCTTTATGGCGGTTACGTCGCTTTGCAACAATGACCAATCACCATCACCGGTTACGGCATTGCCACCCCATTGAGTGACATTAACAGCGCCAACAATGGACGCCTCAACGTCCGCCGCAGGCAAGATAGCGTACCGGTCACCCGCGTCTACAGACTGCGTAAAAGCCGAGTCTACCGTTATTGTGTCGGTCCCCGGATCAAAAGCCGTAATACGCCGGACTTGCCCTGCCGCGTCCCCGCTAAGCATAAGCAACCAAGAATCTTTCCAATAATTTGTATCCGCTTCGGTTCGCGCGGAGTCTACAACCTGAGTTGTTGAGCTGCCCGCATCAGCTATCCCGGACGCCTGCGAAATTTCAGCCGCGTCTATATTCTGAGATTCACCCTGACCGTTGAAAGAAACGCCGGGACCGTTTGAACCACCCTGCGCCCAGTACCCGGCCCCTGTACCATTGCCGACCGCCTGCGCGCCCGGAGAATTACCAGCAACTGCACGCGAGCGGATACCGGAACCGCCGTTAGCGCCGCCCTTAAGGTCAACACCGAAGCCGCTGAGAGTACTGCGGGCATAAATACCGCTGTTAGTATTGTACCCTACGAACTCCGCGCCGTGCGTGCCGGAAGGCGCTACGCCCTTAACGGTCAAGCCTACGCCCGCGTCATTCTGAATATCCACGCTTTTAAGCTTAAGGTCTGCGTTATACCCGTTAGTCGCCTGTCCGTCAATCTGAATAAGATTAGCGTCGATCGGCTCCTGCGCCGTTATAGCCGCCTCGCAAGCCGTCTGTACATCGCCGGACGAAAGGTCATTAAGC
>Ga0180438_10004227_pt1 | contig 20827 bp, 20 predicted proteins | sample SS_ome_12_FD_132455 | JGI IMG/M metagenome (GOLD analysis project Ga0180438, IMG submission 132455) | Hypersaline lake sediment archaeal communities from the Salton Sea, California, USA - SS_3_D_2 metaG | ecosystem: Environmental > Aquatic > Non-marine Saline and Alkaline > Hypersaline >... | reverse complement strand
TTTTCAAGGGAGACGTTGGGCTGAATGTTGTGCACCGAATTGAGGATGTAGCCACCCCCCGGCCCCAGGGTGCGGATCACCTGGCGCACTTCGTCCCGCACCTGCTCGGGCGTACCCCAGGGCAAGATACGAGAGCTGTTAATCCCACCCCAAAAAGAAATGCGGCCGCCGAACTCCCCTTTCAAGCGGTCCGGTTCCATGTAGGCCGCATCGGTCTGGACCGGGTTCAAGGCGTCAACCCCGATCTCAATCAGGTCATCCATGATGGCATAGACCGAGCCACAGGTGTGATACATCAGCGGAGCCGGGGTCCGATCGTGGATAAAGCCAAAGGCCCGCGCCTGACGGGGCTTGATCAGACGCCGATACATCTCTGGAGAAACAGTGGTGCGGTCCTGCATCCCGATGTCATCAGAGACCGAGACCACGTCTACCAGGTCGCCCACCTCGGCCAGCACGTCGCCTATGGTTCCCAGCATGATATCGGTCAGCAGGTCGAAAAGGACGCCCATAAGCTGTGGATTGGCCGCCATGTCCACGAACCAGTCCTCGAAGCCGCGGATAAACTGGCTACACTGGACAAACCAGACCGAGATGTTGAGCACCAGGGCACAGTCGGTGCTGGCCCGCTGCGCCTTCACCCGCTCCCGCAGGCCCCGGGTGTAGCCCGGATCGTGAGGGTCAGGCCACGGGTGGTTGAGCACATCGGAGATGGTGACGTCGCCCGGCAGCGCAGGCTGGATCATGTCGTAGTAGTACGAAGTAGGCGGCTTCCGCCAGGTGATGCCCCAGGCATCGCGGAAACAGTTGTCAGGCAATTCGCCCCACTGGTTGCAGGCCAGTTCAGGCGGCCCGTAAAACACGCCCCGGGTATCCACATCTAGGTGCTGCAGGATGCGCTCATCCACGAAACAGACCTGCTGCATCCGCTCCATGATGACCGTCGGGCTGTCAACGCCCAAATGGCGTTTCAACTGCTCATAAGCGTCGGCGTGGATGGTGGTAATCCAGGTACTGCCAAAGTCTATCGGCACCCGGTCGGGTTCCTGGTGGGCCAAAGCGGCCAACACCCGCTCACGTCCTGTCATCTCCCGAACAAGTTCGGGACTCCGGTTCATCGGTGGCATTTGCAACACCTCCTTGCCCTTCAACGGGTTCAGGACTTCCTCAGAGCCTCGACCAGGGACTCGATGGGCTGGTAGGTGAGCTCAGGACGGCCATATCGGGCCGGGCTGAAGGCACGTGCCCCCGCTTCAGACTGGGCTGCCCGGCGCAGCCGAGGATGACAGGGCATCCCCACCAGGGCCAGCGGGGTCCCGACCTGGATTTCCACGCTCATCACCCCTCGCCCGGTGTCCGGCTCTAGCAAACACACCAAGTCGGGAAAAATGGCTTTGACCTGACCGTTGACCGTCAGCAGCATCGTCTCGTTCTTGATCACCAACTGGGCCGCCTGACCGGTCCATCCGTCGCTGCCAGCCAGCGTCGCCACGGTGAAGTAAAAGCCCATTTTCTCCTCCTCGGCCAGCGAGGCCACCGTGCCCGCGAAGAGGAGCACGCCGCCCAGGGCGGCCGCCGCAGCCTGAACCGGGTCCCGGCCCTCGGCCCGGGCGGCGAGCACCTGGCGGCCCAGTTCCAGCGCGCCGCTGATGGTGCCTGGCACCACGGCCTCTTTAGCCTGGCGGCCGGTCATGGGGTAGTGGTTGTTGGCCCCCAGACCCCCACCGTGGGTCACCACCCAGCGTCCCAACTGGTCGGCGTAGGCCGGATCCACCGCCTGGCTGACGACCACCACGTTGCCATAGTAGTCAATCAACGGCATGGGGGTCAACGACACGCCGTGGCCGATGAAGCTGGTCATCTGCGTTTCGGGTGCCGACCGTCCCAGGGCATCCCCATCAATGATGGGGATGCCCATCCTGGCACCCAGGGAGAGGACGACTGGTGTGTTCAGGCCACCTACTTCAAAGGGCACCACGTGATCAATCGGGCAGCCCAGAATACCCTCCATAACCCGGGTCACTTCCAAAAGCTCGAAGCGTTCCTCCCAATGGGCCATGATTTGTTCGGTGCCGAACTTTTCCAGCACCTTGACCGAACCCATGATGCCACCGCTGACCACCGTGGCCTCATCGGCGATCTCTTCCAGGTTGATGATGCTAGGCTGGCGGCCGACGCTGAACTCGTGCTCCATGATCGCTTTGCCCCAGGCCGGTGAGCCGCCGCCACCCGTGCCCAGGATGGCCAGACCCTCCAGAAGCGGGTCCACATCTTGTGGTGTGAAAGTGTATACTCCCATTGGCCTTCTCCCTGCACGGCCAGGCCGTTATTTGCCTATTCGTGACATTTGTATTCAAAAGCTGTCCGCTGAGAAGACAGACTCGGGATACAACCCTGTGCCAAATCAAAAGGCACGCCTGCGGTCACCGGGCTGACGCCGGACCAGAGACGTGCCAGACTATCTGCTAAAGGTGGTTCGACGGGGCCTGCCCTGAGCAGTTCGGCTTCGCTCACTATAAACTCTGCCGAAGGGCTTACCACAAGCAACCCCTCATACAGTGGATTGCTGATTGCCGGAGCCGCCATTGGACTAACCTTTCTATCACCTGGAGCACTGTGCACCAAGATTGTCGGAACGCAAAATATCACTAGCCGAAAAGCGCTTTTATTAAATAAAATTATACTCCACAGTTCGAGATTTGTCAAACCTCTCGCCCGGGTTTCCAGGGCTCTCTCAGAATCAGGTGCCAGGCACTTGCAAAGCAGCTAGCGCACTCCAGAGAAGAAACGCATGGCACCCAACTGCCATGCGTTATCTTGCTTTCTCCTGTAGCGCAAAACGTGGTGGTTAATGATAAAAGTGGGGCAGACTTTTGCTTAGTACGGCATAGTCCTCCAAAGCCCTGCCAGCCCCAAGAGCCACACAAGCCATAGCGTTCTCAGCCACAAAGCAAGGCACCCCTGTTTCCCTGGTCAACAGACGATCAATGTTGCGCAACAACGACCCTCCGCCGGTCATGACCATCCCTCGGTCAATGATATCTGAGGCCAGTTCAGGCGGCGTTGCCTCCAGCACAGATTTAACCACGCCAACGATGGCGGCCAGAGGCTCAGCCATGGCCTCTGTCACCTCACTCGATTTGATTGGGATGGTCCTGGGCAAACCAGCCACCTGATCCCGCCCTTTGACCTCCATGGTCAATTCTTCTTCCAGAGGCAGGGCACTCCCGATTTGGAGCTTGATCTGTTCGGCCGTTTGTTCCCCTACCATCAGATTATACTTTTTCCTGATGTAGGCCACAATGGCCTCGTCTATTCTCACCCCGCCGACGCGCACCGAGCTAGAGACCACGATACCGTTCATGGCGATCACGGCTGCTTCACTGGTCCCACCGCCGATATCAATCACCATGTTGCCTGTCGGCGTAGCGATCGGCATCTCCGCTCCGATGGCTGCTGCCAAAGGCTCAGGAATGAGATGAGCCTCCTTGCCTCCTGCCTCCAGGGCCGCATCGTGCACAGCCCGGCTCTCCACGCTGGTCACCCCTACAGGCACACTGATCATGACCCTGGGTCTAAAGAAACGAAATCGCCCACAGACTTTTTCAATGTAATAGCGCAGCATGGCATGGGTCACCATATAGTCAGCGATGACACCGTCGCGCATGGGCCGTGCCACCTCGATCGTGTCGGGTGTCCGTCCCAACATGCTGTAAGCTTCACTACCAATGGCCACAATTTTGTTGTCGTTCGTCGAGATAGCTACGATAGAGGGCTCCTGTAGGACGATGCCTTTGCCCTTCACGTGAACCAACACATTGACCGTTCCCAGGTCTACACCTATCTCTTTCCTAAACATCCACCCTCCTATTAGTTTCTATCTGGAAACTCCAGCAGAGGCGGCTCCCACGCTTGCTCTGAGCTTGTCCTGAGCGAAGTCGAAGGGCGCAGCCGAAGGGCCGCCGGACGCCGGGCGTGGGAGCCCGGCCCGCTACTTTCCAGACAAGAACTAGATTAAAGGAACGACGAGGCAAAGGAGACAAGAGTCTGTATCTCGCCCCTGTCTCCCATGTTCATTCATTCCCTTCTGATTGTACTACTGTTCTATCCTCTCCTGGGGGAGAGTCCGTCTCCGTCGCCTCCTGCGGGCCACTTTGAGCCGAACGCGGGAACGGCGCAGTGCCCCTTCAATAGCGGCGCGGTCCATGTCTGGTGGTTTCTCTTTCAGGAACTGCTCCGCCCGCTGGCGGGCCGCCTCGGCCCGGGCCTCGTCAATCTCATCGGCGCGCTCAGCCGTGTTGGCCATAATGATCACCCAGTCTGGGCGTACCTCCATATAGCCTCCACTGACGGCAAAAGTCTCTTCCTCGTCGCCCTTTTTGAGGCGCACCTCTCCCTCTTCCAGAGCGGTGATCAGAGGGGCGTGTTTGGGCAAAATGCCCAGCGTGCCCATGATGCCCGGAGCAACAACCATATCCACTTCATCGCAGTAGACCTGCCGCTCCACAGTGACGATGTCGCATTTTATCGTAGACATTTACCTCCTCGCAGAAAATGGCTGCCGTTGTCCGCCCCTTTACGCTCGCAACTCCTTGGCTCTCTCCAACACATCGCTAATAGAGCCTGCCATGTAGAAGGCCTGCTCAGGGATGTCGTCGTGCTTGCCGTCCAGAATCTCCTTGAACCCGCGCACCGTCTCCCTGACAGATACGTAGGCTCCCGGCCGACCGGTAAAGGTCTCAGCCACGAACATGGGCTGGGAGAGGAAACGCTGAATCTTGCGAGCGCGGGCTACCGTCAGCTTGTCCTCTTCACTCAACTCCTCGACGCCCAGGATGGCGATGACATCTTGCAGGTCTTTGTATCGCTGTAGCACCCTCTGCACTTCGCGGGCCGTATTGTAATGGTCCTCACCCACGATGCGAGGGTCCAGGATGCGAGAGGTGGAAGCCAATGGGTCCACGGCCGGGTAGAGCCCCATCGCGGCGATAGAGCGTTCCAGGGCAATGGTGGCATCCAGATGGGCGAAAACAGCCACCGGTGCGGGGTCGCTGTAATCATCGGCCGGGACGTAAATGGCCTGCATGGAAGTAATGGAGCCGGTCTTGGTAGAAGTGATACGCTCTTGAAGCTCACCCATCTCTGTACTCAGAGTAGGCTGATAGCCCACCGCCGAAGGCATCCGCCCCAGGAGAGCCGAAACCTCCATGCCAGCCATGGAGAAACGATAAATATTATCAATGAAAAGCAGCACATCTCTGCCCTGGTCCCGAAAGTACTCGGCGACACAGAGCCCAGACAGAGCTACCCGCAGCCGCACGCCAGGCGGCTCGTTCATCTGGCCGAAAACCATGGCCGTCTTGTCAATGACCCCCGACTCCTTCAAATCGGTCCAGAGGTCATTGCCCTCGCGGGACCGCTCGCCTACGCCAGCAAAAACGGAAAAGCCGCCGTGCTCAGTGGCAACGGTACGGATCAACTCCATGATAACCACTGTCTTGCCCACTCCGGCTCCACCAAAGACGCCGGTCTTGCCGCCCTTGGTGAAAGGAGCCACCAGGTCAATGACTTTGATGCCCGTCTCGAAGAACTCGGGTTCGGTCACCTGCTCCTCGAAAGGCGGGGCTGGCCGATGGATGGGATAGCGATCGGCGGCTTCAACGGGGCCCAGATGGTCAATGGGCTCACCCAAGACGTTGAAAATGCGCCCCAGGGTATTCGGCCCCACGGGCATAGTGATAGGGGCACCCGTGTCAATGGCTTCCATGCCCCGCCGCAAGCCATCGGTAGAGTCCATAGCTACAGTGCGCACCCAGTCGTTACCCAGGTGGTTCTGTACCTCGACGACCAACTTGCCCCCATCGCGGGGAATTTCCAGGCCATTGTAGATTTCGGGAAGCCGATCGGGGGGAAACTCCACATCCACCACCGGTCCCATGACCTGTACGATTCTGCCCCGTGTACCTCTGGCCATTATAAAACCTCCTTAAACATAGTTATCTGACAACTTCTCAGCTTGCTCCGGCTGGTCCTTCGCTGCCCCCAGGGCTTTGGCTCAGGATGAAAATTTGTAATCCAGCCGCCGGACCGCCGGATTGCAAATCCGGCGGGAGCAAAGTTCCAATCCTCATCGCGCTGCCGCCCGTGCCTTGGCCAGGGCTTCGGCGCCACCGGCGATGTCCATGATCTCACTGGTGATGGCCTGCTGGCGGGCCTTGTTAAAGCTCAAGGTCAGCTCTCCCACCAACTCTGCCGCGCTCTCGGTAGCGTTGCGCATGGCCACCATGCGGGCGCTGTGTTCGCTGGCGATGGACTCTAACACCGCCTGATAGATCTGAAGCTCCGTGAAGCGTGGCAACACCTCACCCAGAATGGTTTGCGGATCGGGTTCGTAGATATACTCGCTGACCATGGTCGGCCTGGCGTCTTCGACGTACTCGGCCATGGCCTGGGTCTCCAGTTCTGTGGTTCGGATAGGCAGCAGCCGCTTGATGGCCGGCCGCTGCGTGAGGGTCGTGATGAAATCGGTGTAAGCCAGGCACACCATGTCAAACTGCCCCTCAAGAAAATCATTAATAGCCACCCGGGCGATGGGCGTGATGTCAATCAACCGGGGACTGGCCGGCAGATCAGAGAACTCGGCCACGATAGGCTTGCCGAGGCGCAGCATAAAATTCCGCCCTACGCGGCCCACAGTGATCAATTGCACCGTCGTCTCCCCGGCGGCCTCCATGTACTCCAAAGCGCGGCGGATCATGTTATGGTTAAAGGCACCACACAGTCCCCGGTCAGAGGTTATGAACACCAAACCCATGGCGCGCACAGGGCGAACCTGAAGCAAAGGATGCATGGCCTCATCCGCCGTCCGCTGGCTGGCCAGATGGGTGAGTACTTCCCAGGCCTTCTGGGCATAGGCCCTGGTGCCCAACACCTGATCCTGAGCCCGCTTCATCTTGGAGGCAGCCACAGCCTCCATGGCGCGGGTGATCTGCCCGATGTTATCCACACTGCGAATACGTCTCTTTATCTCACGGGCGGTAGCCACTCTCTCACCTCACTAAAATTATTCTCCGGTCTTTGGAGCCCGGCTTCTGGATCCTTTGAACTCTTGGACAGCCGCTTGCAGGGCTGTTTCGGTTTCTTCGGAGACGCTTTTGACTTCAGCGATGTCTTGCCCAATCTCAGGATGATGCCCAGCCATCCAATCGTGGAAGGCATACTCCCAGGCTTTGACCTCGGCGATAGGCACGTCATCCAGGTAGCCGTTGGTGACAGCGTAGATGATCATGACCTGTTGTTCCAAAGGCATGGGCACATACTGGGGCTGCTTGAGGACCTCCGCGATGCGCTGACCTCGCTCCAACTGGTCTCGCGTCGCTTTGTCCAAATCGGCCCCAAACTGGGCGAAGGCAGCCAACTCCTGGAACTGGGCCATATCCAGCTTGAGCTTGCCGGCCACCTGCTTCATGGCCTTGGTCTGGGCCGCACCCCCGACCCGGGAGACGGAGATGCCGACGTTGAGAGCGGGGCGGATGCCAGCGTAGAACAGATCACTCTCCAGGTAAAGCTGGCCGTCGGTAATAGAGATCACGTTGGTTGGAATATAGGTCGTGATGTCCCCCAACTGGGTCTCGATGATGGGGAGCGCAGTCAGGGAGCCGCCGCCGTACTCGGGAGCCAGCTTGGCTGCCCGTTCCAGCAGACGGGAGTGGAGGTAAAAGATGTCACCCGGATAGGCTTCACGGCCCGGAGGACGCCGCAGCAACAGGCAGACCTGGCGGTAAGCCCAGGCGTGCTTGGTCAGGTCGTCGTATACAATGAGGGCCTCTTTGCCCTGTTCCACGAACTCCTCACCCATGGCACAGCCGGTATAGGGAGCGATATACTGCAAGGCCGCCGGATCGGAAGCCGAGGCCACTACCACAATGGTATGCTCCATAGCCCCATACCGCTCCAGGGTAGCCACCACCTGAGCGATGTTGGACAGCTTCTGCCCGATGGCCACGTAGATGCATATCAGGTCCTTGCCCTTCTGGTTGATGATGGTATCAATGGCCAGGGCCGTCTTGCCGGTCTGGCGGTCGCCGATGATCAGCTCTCGCTGGCCTCGTCCGATAGGGAACATGGAGTCAATGGCCTTGATGCCGGTCTGGACCGGGGTGTCCACACGCTTGCGGAGCACCACGCCAGGAGCGATACGCTCGATGTTGCGGTACTTTTCGGCCTCGATGGGGCCCTTGCCATCCACCGGTTGGCCCAGGGCGTTGACCACCCGGCCGATGAGGGCCTCACCCACCGGCACAGAGACGATGCGTCCTGTGCGGTGTACTATGTCGCCTTCCTCAATATTGGTGTACTCCCCCATGATAATGACACCCACATTGTCCGCCTCCAGATTGAAAGCGATGCCCATAACGCTTTCGGAGCGTCCCGGTTTAGGGGGAAATTCCACCAACTCGCTGACCATGACTCCCGGTAGGCCCGTGAGACGAGCGATCCCATCGCCCACCTCGGTCACCGTCCCCACCTCAACCGCTTTGGGTGGGGCTTCAAAAGCCTCTATCCGCTCTTTGAGAAGGGTTGCAATGTCTTCTCCGCCCAATACCATGGATTCCTCCTTAAATCTATGATAATATTGCTTCCAACCTAGTGTACAGATTATCCTTCCCGGATTCGCCTTCGCTTCCTGGGTGCCGCGGTTCTGGCATCAACAGCAGGAACTCGATCTCACTATAACAGAAATATGATACACTAAAATCGAAATCTTGTCCAGTTTTTCACACCCCTATTCTCCATTCTCCATCATCCACTGTATGCTATTCTTGCTCAACGAGGACGGGTGCTCCATCCACAACTCCTTTGAAAAGGGTAGGATCACCCAGCACCCGCCCAAAGACAGTGACCGGGCTGGCCGGGCGGATCTCGTCGCCACGGCTCATGGGCGTGGGACCGAAAAAGATACAGAAAGCGGTGCCGGGCGCCCAGTAGCCCAAGTCGCCCAAGTCCACCGTGGCCTGGCCCTTTTCTATCTCCAATTGCACAGGGATGGAGAAATAGATTTCGTCGCCCCAGGTGTTGGCCCGGCCCTCGATGGGCAAAGCCTCCCAGATGGCCTTGGCCGTCTCGGTCTCGTTTAACTCGGCCTGAGCTGAGACACCGCCAACCGTGATCCTGATTTGTTTCGCCACCTCACACCTCCTGATTGCTGATAGCTGAACGCTACGATAGTATACCATGCCTTGCTGGTAAGGGCAAAGAGACCGCCGAATGGAATTCGCCACCTGAAGCTGAGAAGGTCCCTCAGGGCCTTGTACCAGCGCCTGAGGGCGCTTCTCGATTTCAGCCAGGGATTTCAATCCTTGGCTTTCGAATCCGCGTTGACCCCAAACTGAAAATCTGATATACTTTTAACAGCGCAGAGTCCCGAACTTGTTCGGGTTCTTTGTGCCCCCCAACAAGTTGGGGACTCCCAAAGTTGGCGGTTGCAGACCTTGCTATCTGCTAACTGAAGTTGAATTCGCCTGTTGAGCGGGATAAACCTGCCTTTCAGCGACCCCGAAAATTCGGCACTGGCACTGCAAAGGGTTGACTTCCCCGCCAGGTTGGGTTATACTGAATGTGCACCAGGCAAGTGAAAGCAGAGCAGACTTTAGCGAGGTGATAAAATGAATCAAGTAATCGAAGTGTCGCTGGATGACCTGGGTCGTATCCTGATACCAGGGACGCTCCGAAGTCGTTTAGGTTTGTCACCAGGGATGACTTTGGTTGTCGAAACAGGGGATAAGGGTGGTGTGCGTCTACGGCTCCAGTCAGAGCGGCCTGTACTGGTCGACAAGGAGGGGGTATTGGTTGTCAGAACCGAGCCTCTTAGTGACCTGGACAACATCACCCGGCGCGAACGTGATCGTCGCGTGAGTGTACCCCGATCTTGCCGACAAGATTGTCTCCCCATGAACGGTGTCTATAAAGCCTTGGCAAACACCTGGCTGGCGCACACGCGGTGATCTCCCTCACCTCTCCCCTTTGGACTTTAGACTCAGGAAAGGGCATACCTCTATACTGGCTCTTGGATAACTGAACGTGGGCATTCGCGCTCGTGCTGATTGCTGAAAGCCAATAGCTGAATGCTGACGGCCGGACATTTGACAACGCCCTCCACTTGTGGTATCATTGCACCTGCAATCATTCGCACATAGGAGAGCTCGCAAATGTCCGGCCATTTCGATCTAATCGAGAGCCTGCGCCAGCAGGACTGCCGCCTGACACCGCAACGGGAGATGGTGCTGGAAGCCCTCCACGAAAGCCAGGGCCACGTCAGCGCGGAGGAAATCTATGCCAGAGTACAGGACCGCAACCCCTACGTCCACATCTCCACCGTCTACCGCACGTTGGAACTGTTGAAGGAACTGCACATGGTCTGCGAGATCCATTTGGGCGGAGGGTGTACCTGCTATGAACTGGTCGGCGAGCGGAGACACCACCACCTTGTCTGCCAGGAGTGCGGCGAGGTGCTGGATGTAGATGACGAGATGCTGACCTCCCTCAAAGACACCTTACGTCAGGAGTACGGCTTTGAGGCTCACCTGTATCATTTGGCCATCTTTGGATGCTGTCGCAGTTGCCAGAAAACTTGTGCTACGCATCCGGAGTAGCGAAACAAGTTTCGCGCCAGGCTTGCAGAACAAGTTCTGCTACTCCGTCAACGGAAAGTTGAGTCCTGCCGACTATCCGTAGTGAGGAAACCCATGACCCCCACCCCTCAAAACGAAGTACCGAGCCGATACCGTGATGCCTTCGCCAAGGCCGTCCAGGAATGGCAGGAAAGCGATCCCGCTGCGCAGGCTCAGCGTGCCGATTGCCCACTAGAACTTGTAGAGCCACCGACCTGCCAAGTGACTGAGCGCCGATTGAGCGCCGTCCTGAGCCTGTCGAAGGGCAGCCGTAGGCGTATCGAAATCAAGCGCCAGGTGACAGTCTCTTTCTACGGTACGGCCTACGTTGTCGAGCATCCCACCGCCAGGGTTTGGGCCCAGGAGACAGGCAAGGTGCCCTCATACGGCTTGCAGGTCCTGTTCCTGCACTACCTGCTGACCGCCGATGGCCATCCTTTGAGCGGGGAATGGGTCAGCTTCCGCGAGTTGCCCGATGGGCTGTTCTACCAGCAGGCCTTTCGCCAGCGTTCCCTCCTGCCGCTGGAAAGCAAATTCGGTCACAACCAGCCAGCCTTTGAGAGGGCAGCCACAGCACTAGGGGGGCACAGATTGGACTTGGCCGACAGCAGTTTCCGCTTCTACGCGCTGCCCCGCGTGCCTCTGGCGGCCCTGCTGTGGACGGGGGATGAGGAATTCCCGCCCGCGGTCCAAATCCTGTTCGACGCCTCGGCGGGGGGATATCTGCCTACAGAAGACCTGGCTATGGTGGGGGGGATGCTCAGCGGATCACTTTTACGTTACGAGGAGAAACCATGACCAAAACTATTGCCGTGGCCGGCAAGGGCGGGACGGGCAAGACGACCATCACCGCCCTCCTGATCAAATACCTGGTGGAGAACAAGAAGGGCTCGGTGTTGGCCATTGACGCCGACCCCAGCACCAACCTGAACCTGGCCCTGGGCGTGCCGCTGGAGGAAACCGTAGGAGACATCCGCGAGGAGACGTTGCAGGAAGTGCAGGGCGGCAGCTCCCTGAGTGGGATGAGCAAACCCGACTACCTGGAACTGCGCGTCAACCAGGCACTGGTAGAAATGCCTGGGTTTGACTTGCTGGCTATGGGACGGCCCGAAGGACCGGGCTGCTACTGCGCGGCCAACAACATGCTGCGCGTCTGCGTGGACCACCTTTCCAAGTCCTATGACTATGTGGTCATTGACAACGAGGCTGGGCTGGAGCACCTCAGCCGCCGCACCACCCGCGACGTGGACCTCCTGCTCATCGTCTCCGATCCCACCACACGCGGCCTCATCGCCGCCGCCCGGGTGGCCGAGTTGATCCATGAACTCCACACCCACGCCGGGCAGGTGGGGCTGGTGGTCAACCGGGTGATGGGTGGCAACGGGGACGAGCCGCAACTGGCCCAGCCGTTGCAGCAGATCATCACCGACAACAACCTGCCGCTCATCGGCCTCATCCCCCTGGATCCCACAGTGGCCGAGTTCGATGCCTTGGGCAAACCCCTGGCCGAAATGCCATCCGATACGCCTGTACGTAAGCGGTTGGAGGAGATCATTACCTCCATTGATGGAATTTTGTAAAGGAAAGGAGAAGGAAAATGCACATTCCAGATGGATTCGTCAGTATCCCTGTGGCCGCTGCTACCTACGTGGCCTCGGGGGGAAGCCTGGCTTACGCCGTGCGCCGTGCCAATGAGGAGCTGGGCGAAAAGCAGGTGCCATTGATGGGCGTGATGGGCGCTTTTATCTTTGCCGCCCAGATGCTCAACTTTCCTGTGGCTGGCGGCACCTCCGGCCACCTGATTGGTGGGGCGTTAGCGGCCATCCTGCTGGGCCCCTGGGCAGGCATGCTGATCATGACCAGTGTGTTGGTCGTGCAGGCCCTGATCTTCCAGGACGGCGGCCTGGTCGCCCTGGGAGCCAATGTCTTCAACATGGGCATCGTGGCTTGCCTGGTAGGTCACTATGCCTTCACCTGGCTGAAACGACTGTTGGGCGAGAGTACCCAGGGCACTGTGATCAGCGGCTTTGTCGCAGCCTGGGCCTCGGTGGTCGCAGCGGCCATCTTCTGCGCCCTGGAGCTGACCCTCTCCGGCACCTCGGCTCTGGCGGTGGCTCTGCCAGCCATGACCCTCGTCCACATTCTGATTGGCATCGGCGAAGGGCTGATCACCGTCGCCGTGCTGGTCTTTCTGGCAGCGACCCGGCGCGATCTCTTGCAACTGAGGCCGAGCTAAAGGAGGAGAGCAATGAAGCTGAAATGGTGGATTGTAGGTCTATTGATCGCCCTGGCCGTGACCCTCATCTCGCCGCTGGCCTCGGCCTGGCCCGACGGCCTGGAGCGGGTGGCTGAAGACAAGGGCTTTATCGAGGACGCCCAGGATGCACCTTACGAGGTCATCCCGGACTATGTTTTTCCCGGCATCGGCAACGAGGCCGTAGCGACCATCCTGGCCGGGATCGTCGGCACCCTGGTGGTCTTTGGCCTGGCTTATGGGCTGGGGGCTCTGCTGAAAAGGCGGGAAGCGACCTAGACCCAGAACCCTTCGCAAGGCTTCCCTGAGGTACTATGAAACACGCTTTTCTGGACCAATACAGCTATCGGGACAGTCTGGTCCATCGGCTGGACCCGCGAGTGAAACTCGTGGCCACGCTGGCTTTTATCCTGGCTGTGACCGCTACCCCACCCACGGCCTGGCCTGCTTTCTCGGTGCTGTTGATCATGGTACTGGGCATCATCTGGGCTGCTCACCTCTCCTTGATGGTGGGCCTGCGGCGCTCTCTGATCGTCATACCCTTCACTGTCGTGGTGGCCCTTTCCATCCCTTTCACCACCGCTGGCGAGCCCTTGTTCCGCGCCCATCTCTTCTCCTGGCCCCTTACCATCACCGACCAGGGCCTCCTCTTATTCTGGGCCATCGTGCTCAGAGCCTGGCTGTCAGTGCTGGCCGCCGGCCTCTTGACAGCCACCACCCATTTTGTCGAGCTTTTGCGGGCCATGAAGAGCCTGGGGGTACCCAAGGCGATGGTTTCGGTCATCAGCTTTATGTATCGCTACATCTTTGTGCTGGTGGATGAAGCCATGCGCCTTGCGGTAGCCCGCGACTCCCGCAGTGCGGACCCCGATGGCCAGGGGGGAGGGACCCTCTTATGGCGGGCCCAAGTCCTGGGCGGGATGATCGGCACCCTGTTCCTGCGCAGTTACGAGCGCAGCGAACGCATCTATGCGGCCATGCTCTCCCGGGGCTTTGCGGGCGAGATCCGTACTCTGGAGGACACCTCGCTGCGACAAAAAGATGTCCTCACGTTGGCCGCTTTCCTGACTTTGCTGGTGGCCGTAGAAGTGGTGACCCACATCTACAGATTGGGGATTGGGGATTGGGGATTGGGGATCTGAGAGAAATGGCTTCCATTGTCATCGAGATTGACAATCTGGTATACGCCTATCCCGATGGACGGCAGGCATTGAAGGGAGTGAGCCTGACGGTACAAGAAGGGGAAAAGGTAGCCATCACTGGTCCTAATGGGGCGGGCAAATCAACGCTCTTTCTACACCTCAACGGCATCTTGAACGGTGACGGGATGGTGCGGGTGATGGGCATGGAGGTGATGGACGGTCATCTGGGCGCTATCCGGGCCAGGGTAGGGTTGGTTTTCCAGGACCCTGACGACCAACTCTTCTCCCCCACCGTTTTCGAGGACGTGGCCTTTGGGCCGTTACACACCGGGCTGCCGGAAGGGGAAGTGCGGCGGCGGGTGCGCTGGGCCTTGGCCCAGGTGAGCATGGAAGGTTTCGAGGAGCGGATGCCCCATCACCTGAGCCTGGGGGAGCGCAAGCGCATCGCCATCGCCACTGTGCTGTCCATGGATCCAGCCATATTGGTGCTGGACGAGCCCACCAGCGGACTCGACCCCCGTTCTCGCCGGAGCCTGATTCAATTGCTCCGTGAGCTGCCGCAGACCATGCTGGTGGCCAGCCACGACATGCGCCTGGTGCGCGACCTCTGCCCCCGCACGGTGATCCTGGACGAGGGGCGCATTGTGGCCGACGGTCAAACCGATCGCCTTCTGACAGACGCTGAATTGCTGGAACGGCACGGTCTGGAACGGCCTTAACGCGGAGAAACTGTCGCTGGTGGGGGAGTGATCTCTGGGGGCACATCGCCCCGCAGAGCGTAGAGAAAGTGCAGGCCATCGAGAATACACACGCCCTGGTACTCTTCGCCCAGGGCGTGCAAGTGAGGATCATAAGTCACCAGGCAAGTGGCCCCGCCCGCGATGGCGCAGGCGATGACCACGTCGTCGTCAGGGTCGTTGGGGACGCGGGGGAGGATGTCGGCGGGGGTGAGGACAATCGAAGTGCCCTTAGAAACCAGGTCACCCAGAAAACGGCGAGCCTTATCAGCCTGGACGTTTTTGGCTGTCAGTTTCTCCCGGTACTCGGAGAGTAGATCTGCGCAGTACAAGAGTTCGAATTCGCCCCTCCGCCAGCGGTGTATCAATTCGGTGAGCGGGCTTTGGGGGTTGCGGCTCAACAGGGCGGCGACGACCACGTTGGTGTCGAACACGGCGCGCAAGCGGACAGGTTCAGTCGCCAATGACCGCCTCCATCGGATCATCAATGGCGATACCCTTGGCGACAGCTTCGGCGCGGATAGCCTCGACGTTCTCCCAAAAGCGACGCTCCCGCTCGGCCTCGGGTATGTCCTGATGCCGCTCGGCCATTTTGTGAATCAACGCCAGTTCGCGGACAGTCTCCTCGGAGCGGGGCTTGACCAGCCGCGCCCGCACGGCAGCCACATCACCCTCGGTAATGACAAACTCCTCACCATCCACAACATAGGTGGCGACGGGGCGGTCGAGGGCGCGGGTCACCTGCTCCACATCAGCCCGCAGCGCCGCTGCCTCTTCTTCCAGACGGCGGGCACGCTCCTGGAGACGGCTCAACACAGGCCAAAGGGCTACCGTTTCAGTGGACATCTCTCACCTCCAGAGATATTGTACTACAGGAGATGAAGGATGTCAAAGGGCCCTGTAACTTGACTTTACCCAAGCTACTCACACCGCACCGGCAGCCGCCAGGTGCGTTCGTCTGTCCTGATCTCAATAACACTCTCAGCCCCCGGCTCTGCCCCGCTGGCCCGCACCTTCAGACGGACAGATCGTCCCCCCTTGACGGTACATTTCCCCCGATCCACCTTCAACCACGGTGCCTCCGGAACCACCCGCACGCGCTCTGCGCCGTAGCCATCGTTTTCCAGAATCAACTCTAGCTCCGACGGTCCGTCGCTCTTGAAGGTCAAGGAGTCAGGTCGGACGACCAGGTTGGGTACCAGGACCACGCTCAGGTGCACCCCGATCTCCTCGCTTCCCCCGTTGCTCTCCACCAGCAGCGCCCCAGCCACATCGTGCGTCCCCGCTCGCAACCCCTCAGGTATCGCCTGCACCCTGACTTGCAACGAGGCACCCGTAGGGCACTCAAAAGTCGGGGGGTCAACGGTCAACCAGGGAACCTGCGAGGTGACGGTGCCACGCAAGGGGCCCACCCCCCGGTTAGAGATGCCCAACCACTGGGCGACGGGGGCATAATTCTCGCTGGTGCCCAGGTCCAGTTCCAGCGCATCCACCATCAGCATCGGTGAGGACAGGGACACACTGGCCAGGATCTCGGCCTGCCCCCCATTGCTGCGCACAGTCAGCCAGGCCCGGCCTGCCTCGCCTTCCACTGCCAGTGCGTAGGCTTTCACAGCAACGATGGATTCCTGGCCGGGATGGCACACTCCGCTCGTGGGCACGATTTCCAACCACGTTCCACGGTTATCCACTTCCCAATGGAGCTCCCCGGTGCCAGCGTTAGCGATGGTCAGGGTCAGCGTAGCCACGTCCTCCCGGCCAATCAGACCAAAGTTCAGGCTGCGGGGCTCCAGAGACAGCCGGGGGAGCAATACGACGACGTGGGCGGCCACGGCCTGCTCTGCCCCACCGCCCCGGATCAGGACCGCCTCTTCTTCCAGCCACTCTCCGCCCTCGGCGAACAGGGAGGCGTCGAGGATCACGCTCACGGGGATAAAGTGACCGGGCGGGCAGATCAGTTCGTCCGGCTCAACGGAGAGCCAGGGAACGCCGGCCAAGATTTGCCCCTGCCAGGGCAGCGAGCCCCGGTTGCCGACGGTCAGGGTCAGCTCGACCTGCTCCTCAGCCAGGGCAGCCCCAAAGTCGAGGGACGAGGGTTCAATCACCAGTTCGGCGGCCAGCACCTCCACCGACGCCGATAGAACCTCTCGCCCGGCGTTGGTCTCCACCGTCAGGGCCGACTCTTCGTAGGTATCGCCGCCTGGTAGTCGCGTGGTGTCGCCGATCACGTTGAGGGTGCACGACTCCCCCGGCGGGCAGCGAAGGGCCTGCGGCTGAACGGTCAGCCAATCCACCTGGCTGGTGACCCTTCCCTCCAATATGCCGGTGCCCCGGTTGGCAATGTGCAGCGTCCGCTCGAGGCCGACTCCCCGTTCGACGGCCCCAAAATCCAAAGAGGTCATATCCAGTTCCAGGCTGGGCACGGCCCAGGTCCAGGTCACACCCACCCTGGCCTGGCCACTATCGCTGTCCACAGCCAGCGCTCCGGCCTGAGCCTGACGAAGGGGCTCGCCCTGAGAGATGGTCCCCGTGTGCCCCCAGGGGCCGAGCAACTCGACAGCGATTTGAGCCGAAGCTCCGGCCGGACAGCCGAACTCGGGATTGCGCACCCGCAACCAAGGTACCTGGCTGGTCACCGTACCCGACAACCGGCCTCCGCCTTGGTTGGTCACGGTCAGGCGAGCTGCCCGGGCTGCGCCTCGGGGGACCAGGCCGAAATCCAGCGTATCCGGTTCGACGATCAGGATGGGGGCCGCCGCCGTGGCCGAAGCACCCACCCAGGCCCGTCCGCCGCTGCTCTCGATGAGCAGGACCTGAGGCGACAAGGTGGTGCCAGGCGGCAGCCGCCGCCCCAGTGCCTCGACGGTCACCTCCGCCACGGATCCAGCCCGACAGCCAAAGATCTGGGGGCGGGCCGCCAGCCAGGGGACAAGGCTCTCCACCCGGCCGGTCAGGTAGCCTTGTCCTTTGTTGCGCAGGCGCAGCACAGTCCGCGCCTTCATGTTGGCCTCGATGGTGCCAAAGGGGAGATAGCTGGGCCTCACCTCCAGGCTGGGCTGGATGTCAATGGCTCCCATATCCTCCAGCCAGGCAGCAAAGGCGGCCTGGCGAGCGATCTGGCCCTCCCTGGTGATAGAATCACCGCTGGTCACGTGCTGCCGGGCCGACTCGGTGCGCCTGGCGGCGGCGTCCATCCCCAGGGCCTCGTGACTCTGCCCGGCGGCGTGCAATTTCTCGGCAGCCCCCCGCAGCCAATGCGTGACGCGGCCCTCGGCCAAAGCCATCAGGCCATCGTCCCAGTGAGCAGCGCAAGCCCGGGCCAACTCGTTCACCGTCCGGGCCTGCACTCCTTCTATCAAGACAAAGGGCTCCACCTGAGGAAGAGGGGTGGGACGCTCGCCCAGCAGAGCCTGCCGCATCTCTGCCGCTGACGAGAAGCGCTGGGCCGGGTCTTTTTTACGGGCGCGGATGATGGCGCGCTCAGTAGATTTAGACAGGTCAGGAGCCAGCCTTCGCAGCGGTGGCAAGGGGTGATCTGTAGGGTCGTGCCGGGTGAGCAACTGGTAGAGGAGGGTGCCCAGGGCATAGATGTCGGAGGGGGGGGCGGCCTGACCCTGGCGCCGCTGCTCCGGCGCAGCGTAACCGCGGGGGCCCGGGCGCGCTGGCATAAACAACTGTGTCAACCCAAAATCCACCAATTTAACCCGGCCGCCCGGATCTATCAGAACGTGGCTGGGTGTCAGGTCGCCGAAGACGATGGGAGGTTCCTGCCGATGGAGATAGTCCAGAGCATCGCACATTTGCCCTGCCCAGTGCAGAACCGTCTCCTCGCTAAAGACCTTCCATTGGTCCTCCAGGAGGGTTCGCAGCGACGTCCCCTCCACCATCTCCATCACCAGGTAGACCCGTCTGGCCTGGGAGAAGGCATCGGTCACGCGGGCCAGGTTGGGATGGTTCAGATCCATCCAGACAGCCGCCTTCTCGAGAAAGCGCCGCTCCGCCTCCTGGCGGTCGCGCGGGTCCAGAAGGGCCACAGTGGTGAGCTCCTTGACCGCGCAAGGGCGCCCCCCTTCCTGGTTGTCCACCGCCTGGTAGACGGAGCCGACCCGGCCCTGGCTGAGGCGGCGCTGGATGGCGTAGCGCCCCTGGAGCAGCTTGGGCGGGCCAAACATCTCCTCGAAAGAGAGGTCGCGCGGCTCCAGAGGCAGGCCGCAGTTAGGGCAGGTTGTGGCCTGGTTGGGCATGAGACGGCTGCATTTAGGGCATCGTTTGGGCATGGCAGATGGGTCCCCCTGATCTGTGTAGCTTGTGCCATTCTACAACGTTTACTCGTTCCTGTCAATCACAGACACTTGCAATTTGCTGGGGCTAACCACAGCACCGTTGGGTTAAGAATGGCCAAGGACAGTGATGGCGCCAGTCCGCTCATCCAGTGGGCTGCGCACCGCCAGGCCGCCCCGGTTGAGGACGTGGGTGTAAATCATGGTTGTCTTCACGTTCCTTCGCCGCGCTCAGGACAGGCCTTGACGCGCAACCGCCCACATTCCATCAGCCACAGTCCGCTGCCATAGAGCAATTTGGCCATCAATTGGTGCGTGCCCTACAAAAACCCAATGACTTTGCGTGCCTCTTCTTTGGTCAGCACTGTGGACAACCATCATTTTTCACCTCATTCTTGACTTGGGGGATACTTGGATTTATAATTATTTACAAGGGATAGAATTATACCACCTAAAAGGATTACCGTCTAAATTGTCTTTTGGGCGGCGCAATCTCCCGAAATGTTTCGCCTAAAGCGGTATCAGGTAGCCTATGAACGGAACACGACGAATTTACTGCAATACCTGTAGAGTCGAGACAAATCACAAGTTGGAAGCTAGGCGCTTGAGATATGTGAGTACATCTCGGATGCAGCACTTCCAGTTTGTCGAGCAGATACAACTCGACGAGCCAATTCGCTTCGATGATAACGAAGCTGCATTTGTCTATACCCTCTGGATCTGTCAAGGATGTGATACAGCAACACTCCAAGAAGCCTGCACTGCTCAGACACTGGTTAGTGACGATGGGCTGCAGGTAGCCTGGACATACGACTTTTATCCTAGAAGATTGAAGGAGGGTTGGCAGAGGAAACCATTCTTGATGCCTCTGAAACTCGGGATCACCTATCAAGAGATTGTTGAGAGTTTCAATGCAGGTTTGGCAACATTGTGTTCCATCGGACTCCGTGCTCTATTGGAAGGCATTTGCGTGGACAAGGGAATAACAGATGAAGTAGCCTGGGGGCTCGAAAAGAAGATAGACAAGTTAGGTGAGTACGGTCATATTCCGATTGATATTGCTCGAAGCATGAAGAGCTTCAAGTTCATAGGGGACAATGCTGCCCACAGATTGGAAGTGCCAGAAGAAGAAGATTTGAAGCTGGCCATTGAGGTAATGGAAGAGTTACTCACCTCCCTGTACTCGTTAGATTACAAAGCACAGTGCTTACTGGACCGAATACAACAAGCATGAGAAGGAGCGCTGCCCAACAAGGGCTTCCCGACGCCGCTTACGCGGCTGGTCAGTGGCGGTCACACGCGCTTTGTAGTTGGTCTTGTATTGAGGCAGGTTGCCCCGTAGTCGCGGCGCGGGTGAAGCCCAGGCCGTTAGGCCGCGCATCGGAAATGAAGCGAGTCTTTGAGTAAATTTGGTCAAAATGGATTGCTCAGGAGGTATATCATGACACACATTGTCGGCAGCATTTCCTGGAACAGCAATAATTGGACGGCCTCGCTAACTGAGGAGGATAGGCGCTGGTCGAGTTTTGAAAGTATTCGTGCAGGATATTTCGGAAACGAATCGTGGAATTTTGCTCTGGCTGAGAATGTGATAGAGGGCTACAAGTACGGTTCGTTCGAGAACGCACACCGTGCTAGTACTACTCTGTTAGATTTATGGTATAATAGGGGCGACACAGAAATACAGGAGGTCGCTATGGACAAACCGCCCCCCAAAGCATCGCCCTATCCGTTGCCAGAGCTG
>Ga0180438_10004226_pt1 | contig 20829 bp, 21 predicted proteins | sample SS_ome_12_FD_132455 | JGI IMG/M metagenome (GOLD analysis project Ga0180438, IMG submission 132455) | Hypersaline lake sediment archaeal communities from the Salton Sea, California, USA - SS_3_D_2 metaG | ecosystem: Environmental > Aquatic > Non-marine Saline and Alkaline > Hypersaline >... | reverse complement strand
CTGTAATCGTAGCGTTTTCCAAATCCAAAGTATCTTCTAGAATAGACCCGCTACCTTCATGAAATTGGTAATGAAACAATTGTTTTAATGCACCTGGAATTGGGGTTTCTACTATTGTTAGTGTTGTGCTGTTATCCCACGCACTATAATTTTCTCCATCGTATGTTTGCATTTCACAATTCCATACGTCTGTAACTGCAGTCACACCAGAAATTACAGTTAGGTCTACTACACTACCACTAGCGTAGTCATTGTTTAAGTTTGTAGTATTGTACAAAGTATTATTACGCCATAACTTTATTGTTGCATTTAATGAATCTCCATCAGAATCAGTTACAGTCGCGCTACAATTCAGGTCTTCGGTGGTATAATTATTTCCTTCACCGACAAGAGTAACATCTGGTGTTGCAGGAACATAATTGCCTTCTTGTGGTTCACCATACTCAAACAACTCAGTGATTTCTATTTCTGTTAAACTTCGGTTGAATAACATAAAGTTATCAAGCGCCCCATTAAATTTACTACCACCATAACCTATTTTTAACGCTTGACTATTACTAACGTCAACACTACTGCCACCATACGGTCGTGGTATAACACTTTGATTTACTCCATCTAAATATATTAATGGTAGACTAGTATTAATAATATCTGTTTTTATAAGAACTAAATGATGCCAAGTATCGTCATTAATCCCGCTATCTGTAATGTCCAAGTCCCCCCCAAACCTTTCATTTGTGCTAGCTAAATCACCACCTTCAAATGTTAATCTATCCTCGCTAGTTTTCCAGTATGCTTGAAAGTAATTTCCTGAACCTGGTTGGCTCTCAAATATTTCAGGTGCTGTCTCAACTACTGTTCCTGCTTTTATCCAGAACGCAACAGTAAAATTTCCTGTATTAAACAAATTTCCTGTAACAGAAGATATAACTCCTGTAGTTGTAGTATTCGGGAATATAGAATAGTTTGCACCATCACCACTAACATCATACGTCGGGTACAATCCGACCCACATATCATTTGCGCTCATTGTAGCATTATAATTATCCCAGACGTCAACAACGTTCGTACCGCTTCCGCTACTAAAATCGTAGTATGCTATATTTGTTATGTCTGTCCACGCGAGTGCTTCGTGACTTGTGATTATTATCATAACTAGCAAAATAACTATTTTTGTTGTACTCTCTAAACTTTTCTTCATTGCGAGTTACCTGTTAAAAAAATTCTTCTTGCACTCCCGATTGAGTGTCTCTTCTTACCATTTGCGTAAACGCCCATAGGAATAAACCTAGTACTATTAGTAATGGGCTTACTTTGTAGGCGACCACCATTTTATTTATGCTATCTTCTCCTGGTGTCCCTTGTATTTCTGGGTAGAGAGCGTTATATATGTCGCTGAAGGGTTTTGCGAGTACTGTGTACGTGATTGCTAATACTGCTAAGCTTATTAGTAGTAGCATCCATACCATCGCTGCTCCTTTTTTGTTTTTAAACATAATAACCATCTAATCCTTTACCTCCACTTTTCTTTTGCGATTTTGTTCTGTATATTATTTTAACTTTTGGTTTTCGTTTACCAGAAGTATTCCTCGTAATTTTTCTTTTTTTTGGTACGCTTGTACTTCTTTGTTGTGGTGCGCTTATGAGTCCGTCGCCGACGCCTGTCATTATGTTAGCTGCACGCTCCCATCCACTACCTCCGCCTTGTTTCTTATACTGGTGTAGTTTAGCTCTTCGCTTTTCTAACTCTATCTTTTTATCTAATCTTTCTTTTTCTTGTACAAACCTTCGTTCTCTTTGTTTCTTCTTCTTTTGTCTTAATATTTCGCTTTCTTCTGCGCTTAGTTTTTTAAAACTTAACAATCCCATTTTCACTTCACCTTTTTCTTTTTTTTCTTTTTTCGCTTGTATTTTTTTAGGGCTTTAAGTTCGAGTTCTAATGCTTTATTAAACTGCACTTTCACATCACCCCTCCAAGTTTAGTAATCCTATCGATTGTAGGAACATCATACAATTTAGTACTACCTGTCTTTTTAGTTTTTCTTTTAGCTTTCTTCTTACCCTTACCCGTCAAAACAGGCACAACAATAGGTATACGCCTTTTCTTCGGATTCTTAATAATTTTAGGAGTACTTGTTCTTGCAGGTTTTGTTACGTTTCTTATAGGCAAGCCTTTAAACAACACTTCCTCATCTAATGGCTTCTTATTTTTCTGTTTAGTTTTTTGCTTAATTGCAGTTTTTAAAAAATACTGTTGCTTTAACATTTGCTTTTGTACAACATCTTGTTTAATTCTTGGCGATTGTCTAACTTTAATATTGTTTTCCAAAGCAGACCCAGAAAATAAATCAAGACCAAATACTGATGCACCTACAGTAACACCTCTAATCCCTAAGTTTACATTAATTCTACTCTTACTTCCTGTATTCATACCTACTAACACATCTTCATCAATAGAGGGTTTTCTACCTCCATATACATCTGAGTAGTAATTTCTTCTAGTTCGTGGTTTAAAACTATCAATAAATCCTTTTCTTCCTTTACCTCCGAATATGTTGTTTCCTTTATTACCACCTACTTGAAACAAGCTAACTGGGCGCTGACCTTTATTTGTCTGAAAGAAACTTTTCCTCATACTAGCCCCTATAGTTATTGTACCATCATCACTCGTAGTTTTTCTAAACACAACTAAGTCATCAATATCACCAGGTTTAAACTCCAATAGTTTCTGCGGTTCATTACTTAATAATTTATCACTCAATCTTGCTGATTTTGGTTTATACCTTCCAACATCTAAAAATAGTTCTTCTTTAGTAATATCACCTTTACTTATTTTAGTACTTAATTTTTTAACTTGACCATCCGCCCAAGTATCTTTAAATAAGTCATCAACTAACTTATATTGTGTGCTTCGTCTAGTACTTAACTCAGCAGTACCGAATATATTAAGTGATTTATCAAACTCATCTTTGCTAAGGGTTTTTAGTACGTCTGTAACTTCTGATTTACTAATAACTTTTCCATCAGATATAGTTCTTATATCTCCTGTTAGTTTATCCACTATCCTTTTGTTTGTTACTTTAGTTACTTCCCCTCTCTTAAATACACTCAAACCTCCAGAAGGTATAGCTTCATCCATTGTTAGAGTTGTTTGTAATTCAGGCAACCCAATATCTATTGGTTTACGTTTTGGTATTACTTTTCCTTTGCTTGTTATTGTTACATCTGTTAAATCTACTGGCTTTTGTATTTTAAATCCTGTGCCTTTGTCTAGTAGTTTATTATAAAGACCAACTTGCTCTAAACCCATTTCTTTTCTTCCAATAGTATAATCTGGTTCAACTAATTGTTTAGTTACTACTTGACCGAACTCGCTATAATCCTCCCCTGTAAATATCGCTAATGGTTCTTGCTTACCACTCGCTTTTCTCGAAGTCTCAAAAACACCCTGTCTCATTCTAGAAGTATCGGGCTTATCATACCTTATATCTATTAATGACTCTCCCTTTTTTATTTTATCAACTTCAATAACATAATCTAATGGTATTTGTGAATCTCTACTTCCACTATATGGCCTTATTCTTTTAAGTTCCGCTTCCTGTAATTCTCTAGCGAGAGCTTCAGGAGTTAATTTTTCACCTGTTAATCTAGTAACTTGCCCCTCACCTGTCAATTCAAAGTTTTTACCGCCACCATACTTTTTATTTATGCGCGCTAAATCATCAGCCCACATTCTTCCCTCTACAGTTATTTGTCGACTACCCCATTTTGTACTAATAACATCTTTTATTGGATTAACTATTTTGCCTTGTATGTAGCCTTTAGCATAACTTGCTTGCGCCCTAAACCCTGTGGCTGGAGTTTCTATTTTTGTAAATGCTTTTGCTCCTCTTAGTACATCGTCTACTGGGGTTAGTAACGCTGCTATTTCTAAGGGTAGTTCTCTAGTTTCTGGCTGGGCTAGTTGTACTTTTGCTTGTTGGGAAGGTGTTGCTTTAATATAATCTTGGTACGTGGATACTTGTGTTTCTGTATATTGTTGTCCAGGTGATATTCCTAATAATCCTAGTTGTGCGGCTGTATATGTTCTTTGCGCTCCCCTTATTGGTCTGGCGAACATTTCTTTAATTCCTTCTTTTAAGCCTGCTGCGCCTAGTGCTGGTGGTTTTTGTTTGGTGGGGAGTACTGTTATGTTTTGGCCGTACTCTAGTTGTTGTTGACTTGTTTCTTTTTGAATATCTAATTTCATGAATGCAGGGTTTACTTTTCCTGAGTATCCTGGAATTACTGGCCCTATAAATTTAGAGTCTGAACGTGGTGTTTTTATTAACGTGCTGTAATCTGATATAGCTTGTTTTCTTTGTTCTGGACTTATTGGGGTTATTGTTGTTTCAGCAAATGGGCTTTGGTACGTGACGTTTGTGTATTCGACGCCTTCGCTTGTGCTTTTGCCTCTGTACTTGGGTTCTAGTTCTAGTATGCTTCTTGTTGTTGCTCCTCGTGTGCTCATTAGTTCTTGTTCTATTGTTTGTCGCCTGATTTTATCAGCTACTTTTTTGCTAACAACACCTTGCTGTTGTAATTGTGTGAGTGTTACAGTTTCTGCACTAACTTTTTTTTGCTGGCTCGCAAGCTCTGCTTTCAACAAGTTCTTTCGAATTGCCGCAACCTCTTGTGCATTATACTTTTTCTGACTTAACAACAACGCAAGTTTATCTTCAAAACTCATGCGCTTTTCTATTGCCATAAGTTCTTGTTTAGAAAGTTTACGACGCTCTCGTAAACTAATCGCTCTTTGAACACTCCTACGTATTCCCCCACCAGGCTGGCCGCTTCTATAACTCACGACCCTCATAGTACCAGAACCAGTAGGTCTAACAACTTTAACTCCAGAACTAGTAGGCTCGGCAGTTTGGCTGTCGGTTACTACTACAGTACCTTGATTAACAATGTGAGAATTAGTATTGACTGCCATTAACTAAACATCTGGCAATATTCATTTATATATGTTCTTCTTATTTTTTTGTTAGTGTGTTAAGTTTGTGGCTGAAGCTTGATAAGCTCATTACATACTTGTCGTCTTCTCCAGGTAACTTACACATTGCTTTCCACAACTTCTTTTTATCCCCACGATTTTTATTAAACAAACGGTCAAGATTAAACAACACTGTCTCGTACTTATTATTCAAGTCAAGATACTGTTTGTTCGGTGGCTCTTCTAAACTCTGCTCACGCCTAAACACTCCATCCTCTCGCACATCCTCATACTTGCTATAAAATTTCTCAGGAAGCGCCTTAATCCTAAACACTCCTATAAGGTTTGGGTGAAACCTTAACTTTTTAACAATATCCCACGCTTCCTGCTCGCTAATCTCCTCCCAAATATTCTGCACTCGCTTACGTAACAAATCAAGATTCCAGGGGTCTTCAGCACTAATACTTCGTCTAAACACTAAATTAATACTATACTCCCCATTACGCCACATCACATAAATATGATAATTAAACATCTTTCGCATATCTCTATCTAAATCCAAAAAATCAGGGACACACCAATAACTAATAATTTTACGAGTACGATTCTTATTAAACCGCTTAATAATATCCTTAGTACTCCTAGCAAGCGCATCCCTCTTATACACAGCCTCAATTGCCTCATCCACAACCATAGGACTATAAGGTGCGAGAACATCAGGGTTATCACTACGCTCCTTAATCTCATCAACAGTATAAGGCATACACGACTTAAAATTCCAGCGCAAAGGCTGCGCGTTTTCCCTAACACGACGATACTTACGCTTACCTGTTTTAAGTATCTTATTATGAAAATTAATATCTTTCAATGCTAAAACCATACTTGTATTACTTTTACCGCTACCTTTAGGGCCACTAACACAAATCATATTATCTTTATTAATATCCTGCCGCGCACTCGTCAATCTAACAAAACTATCCGCACTTTTAATAATTCTAGCAACAACCATTACTTTCTCACACCAATATTATACGCTGGTGGCTCATCATACAATGGTTTGCAATTCACACACAAATCATGCTGTACCACACTGTAATTAAGGCAACGAAAGCCCACGAGTTCGCCACCACCATTCTCGCAGGCCACCTCGCCACCAAAAGCAAAGACGAAAAAAAAACAACATAAAATAAACACTACCAACGCCACAAGGACAACAGGCCTAAAAGAAATCAAGCCCTTCATTCTCATCCTTATAATCACCCAACTCATCCAAACTCACATCCTCAGAGTCGGGCTCAACAGGGGGTTCAGGCGGAACAACATCTACCTCTTTCTTTTCTGTAGCCTCAACATGGGGTGTATCCTTAGAAACTTCTGATTGTTCAGGAGGTCTAGGCGCTGATTCCTCAACCTCCCCCTGTAGCTCAACCTTAAAACCTTCATACGCATCATCTAATGTTTTAATCTTATCTAAAACCCTAGCATACAAATAATTCTCTTTATCCAACAATTCCGCGGGGGTCACAGGTTCTTTGATAATACTAGCCACCAAATTAATCACTGCCTCATACCGTACGCCAACGTCTTTTTTATTTTCAAATTTTCCAACACAAAATACTTTACTCATTTTTTTACCTCCTCAACCTCTTCTTCAATCTTTTGTTTAGGCTTCGCCAAATAATACATATACAACTTAAGCAAATCTGGCCAAACATCTTTCATAAAATTAGCCAAGTGCTGCGCACCCTTAACCTTTAACCTTTCTAAAATCTCCCTATCCTTAGTCGTCTTCTGTTTTTTATCACTCATTTTTTAACCTCCAATTTACCAATATTCCTCGTGGTATCTCACTCTATCCTTTTCCCGCTTTAAACTTCTCGCGCAATCCTTACAATACTTTTGCTGTTTGTTAGCCTTCGGGTGACGGCGATAAAAACAACCGCACAATTCACAAACACTATCGCCATCCCAGCTCCCAATAACTACATCCTCCCACCAATTAATCTCCTTCGCCATTATTATCTTTAACTAAATACAATGCGCCACCGCACAATATCATAACTACAACCACAAAAATAATCATTCCCAACATTAAACCATCATCCTCATCCTCCCAAACACCCTCCAAATTCTTACAAGTTGTGTACTGACTACCAGTACTCAACTCCTGCCAACCCCCAACATCCTCAAATTTACAAAACAACAAATGAGTATTATTCTTCTCACACCACGCAGTCGCGTTATGCCACGCGCCATAAGCCAAAACCTTCTTAACACACTGAGTCGCCGCAACATCACAAATAAAAGTATCCGAAACATTAGTAGAATAATTAGTATTCATCATATAATAAGGCACACCATACTGGTCAGTATAAAACTCAAGACCACACCCAGTAGTACAAATACCACCAGACAAAGTTGGCTTACACCCCATCTGAAAACTATCACCCACACTAATATTATTCACGCCATACGTAGTAAACTCCGCAATAGCATTACATTGCCCAAGCATACAAGTACACGCGCACTCCGCATCAACCCACTGAAACCTAAAAGTTTTAGTTTCATCCCTTTCAAACTCCCCAAAATGATAATATAAAGTAACGTTACCATCAAGTTTTAAACTCCAATTGTATTCTATACTCCAATTGTGCCAAATACTTTGTCCTATTTCAACATCATCAATAATAAAATTCGCGTAGTAATCTGATGAGTTAAACCAAAATGTTAAGTTGTGATATTCTACACCTGAAAGATTATAATAATAAGTTAAATTGTCTGATTTATTCATAATCATTAAATAATCATACTGTTTACTTTCACCTATACTTATATTGTAAAATTTCATAACATAACTAATATCATTTATAACCTTAAAGTTAGGAGTATAATTGTGTGTTTGATATATATAATCATCATTAACCCCTAACTTTGAATTAATTTTAACTACTATTTCTTTGTTTCCTACTAAGTCAATAATTTTTGTTCTGTTATTTTCAACAATTGTTAAATTATCTGAATAGTCTGTACCTTCGCAGTCAGTTAATAATATGTCAAATTCGTCGCCTGTGTGGTCTATCATTATGCCCTTTTGTTGTAGTTCCCAAGTAGCGTTTGGTAAATTGCTTATTTGGTTTAGGCAGTCTTTTTCGTAGTACCATTGGCTGGCTATGCTTCCGTTGTTCCATGTGTGTATTGTGTCGTTTATGTACTCGTATCCTGTAGAGGTTGCTGTTGCGGGCTCAATAGCTATTATGGTTAGTAACACTATGTAAAACAATGTAAAGAGGTGAGTCTTCAGAATTGCCCGCTTAGCAACCTTGTCCGATGTTTGATTCGTGACTTTTATTTTTGTACCTCGTCTAGTAGTTGTTTGAATTGTTGTATTGTTATGTTTTCTCCTGTTTTTCCTTTGAAGTATTTGTGTTGTATTATTAGGTATTCGTTTGGGTTGTTGTATTCTCTTCCTGCTTTTTGTTCTAGTTCTGGGTCTAGTTTTTTGTGGTTTTCTAGTTTTTTTGTGATTTCTTTGAGTATTTTAATATTATTGGGGTTTTCCGTTACGTTCGAAATATTATTTATATGTGATTTATATGTTATTATTTTGTTGTTTAAATGCTTAATTTGTTCCTCCAACTCACGAATTTTATGGTGAGCCTGAAGTAATTTCACTTGCAAATTATCGTTTTTTTCGTCGTAACTTTCTACGCCTCTTATTATCATTTCTTCGATAAACTTGCTTCTGTTGCCTTCTAACCCTTCTATGTACTTTTGGTATGTGTATTGGGTTAGTGTTATGCTTATTGCTTTTGCTTTCATTTTTTAACCTTCGTTTCCTGTGGAACTTTTGAAAAAGTCTTTACCCCTTTTTTTATCATTTAAGATAATAATATCTATATATTATATAAATATTATTATTATATATTATATATATAAGGTAACAACCATTTTTCATCTCCAAAATATCATATTCTTGTCACACTTCTGACAACTATAATCCCCTAACGAGTCGGTTTTGTGATGCCAGGCAAGACCATCATTCAAGCACTCAATTATTAAAATTCTGGGCTTCTGCAATATAATCCTCTCCGCTCCCTTCAAAACCTCTAGCTCATGCCCTTCAACATCAATTTTTATAACATCAACGCGCTCGTGTCGCACAATACCATCTAACAAATCAGTAGAGACCTCCTGCGAGCCAACCACGCGTTTATTAAACAAAGTAGGGTGAAACTTACTCAAACTATTACTCGTCGTGTCATGCGTCAACCACAACTTCCTCGTAGTCTTAACATCACTCGCGGCCTTAGGCACAACCTCCCAAGCTGTACCATTACGCGCAAGATTACCTTTCAAAGTATTTCTTATCTTCCTATTCGGTTCAATCGCATAAACGTACCGTGCACCATAATGCAAAAACATACAACTAAAATAACCATACGCTGCACCAACATCAACGCACACATCATCTTTTCGTAAGTGCTCACTCAAAAACTTAGATGTCTCAGGCTCATAAACCTTATTCCTAAACGCCATAGCCTTCTGCTCACTATTAATCCTCTCCTTAGGGTACTCCACCAAAAAACCAAACTTAGTCTTAACAACAACACTCTTATGCGGTGTCAACAACTGATTAGCCAAATTATACAACACTAACCCAAATTTCACTTTACCACCTCATTTTATAAACTCCTTTTGTTGAGCGCAATGTGACCTGCAACAATTATAATCGCAAAAATTCCACGTTGTACCCAAATAAAACAATTTAATCGTCACTCTAGGAGCGACACTAATCCCACAAAAATCACACTTCACCATCTTAGCACCTTTTTTTATCTTGTTACCTCCTAATCTTGTATCATTTTAATTAGAAGCCATTGCCCTAAAAACCAACCCAGCACAATTACTGTGCTGGCAACAACCAAAACAACCAACCATACAGGCAGTGTAAACGCATCCATCATAAAACACCTCTATACTCTAGACCTTTCTGCGTCAAACAATACCCGTTACAACGAAAGCCAGACTTTGGGTTGACCTTACTCTCAACACTATTAATGACCAAATCCTGCTTCATAAGGTCAACCCGCCTAGCCGTCACAATATTAGGCCTCCAGCCCAAACGTTGCTCGACTTCAAAATCAGACAAGCACAACGGATGAACACTCTTAAACAAAGCCAGCAACCGAGCTTTCTGACCCGTGACCCTCCCACAAGCAATAACATGACGCCTAGCAAAAACACTAGTTAGTTGGGTTTGTCCCACTTTGTAACACCTCAGGTTTCATAACAGGAGCAATAGACTCCTTAATATCCGCATTTTTATCCACAGGGTACGCCTCTAAATAAGTATAGTACCCCTTCTTAACAAGAGCGCTAGCTCTATTACCAACCCAATCTTTTAAGTTAGTACCCCACTTAGCACTCAAGTTCTTGTAACTGCTCTTGTTCGCCCAGTACTCCAGTACTTCACCGTTAAATTCAACGTACAACTTAATTTTAGTACGGCCGACACCACTCTCAGCATCCTTAGTCACACGACGCAACTCTTCTGCTGGCGGTAAATTAACAATAACAAAAGTCTTATTGTCACTATTTTCAAACTTCTCCACAGTCAGACCAGTGTCTAACAAATCTTTAATATCGTATACTTCATTCAACATTTTTATTTTCCTCCATTTTTTTTTATTCTATTAGTTCTAATGTGTTTATGTCAAAGCAAATTGTTCTTTTAATCCACTCGACCCTTTTTTCATCAAAATAATTATAGTTGTTAATACAGCAAATATCGTTGTTATAATAGAAAGTTTGTTCTCTTGTAGCGTTCACAAACTTAACAACCCCCTTGCTGTGACATACTTCGTCAAACTCAAACTCGTTCGAATACCTGTTTTCAACATTACCCTCGTACTCGTGCTTTGACTCGTCAATGTCCACAACCTCATTTATAGACTCATTAACTGTAATTTCTTCAGTGTCATTGATTACATCTTCAACCTCCACGATTGTGTCATCACTAAGATTATCTTCAATTACTTCAGCAGAATCATTATGTGTGGGGCTTATCACCTGCTCACTAAAATTCTTTTGAGCCACGACTGTATGCTTAGTATTACACATAGTTAAAACTAACAATATCAAAAGAAACACCCCAATAATAATCAAATATGTCCTAACAACCTCATCCTTTAACAAATCCCTCACATTAATCCTACTCATTCTTTCACCTTCATTGTTTCTTTTTTAATACAATCAAAAAAATTCTTTTTAGCCTGTTCCATTTCATCAACCATTTTCTTTCCTCCTTGTTGATTATAAGTGCCTTCTGCGACACGCTATGTTTACCACGCAATGTCGCTGTCGGGTCAGGCAACTCCGAGAAGTTTTCCTTTACCACTTCTCAGGTAGTTCCAGTATCTACTCGGTACACCCCTGAAACACGAGTGCCGACATGACCGACTTTACGGTGACACAAAGCATCCAAGTTAGACTTAGTGCCGAATGGGTTGTGGCAGGATTCGAACCTGCAACGCTAGTTCCAACCCCAGACAACACGACTTAACTAGCAATTACGTTCGGTAGTTTTATGGTGCGGCTTTCCTCTCCGCCCTCACAACCCGTAAACATATCTTCACATTCTAATTGTCACTTTTTAAAATTCACCTCGCCAGTCGTTGATGATTGGGGCGTAAAGGCGTATCCATCCTTTACGTTTTGTTGGTAGTTTGAATCTTTTTCCGTATGTTTTTATTTTCATTGTGTATCACCTTTGTGTTGTTGTAATATGTATATAGTGGGAATACTATATAAATATTATTGTTATTAATAAGTATATTCTAAAGTATATAGTACACAAGCTAATAACCTTTAAGCATTGCTAACAATCTTTAATCATTGCTTAAAGGTTTTAGGCAGTTTATATATGACACACTACATATAGTGCCAAACCATATAAAAAAGATTCCCCCCCTCTCAAAAAGAACCAAAACAAAGGGAATAAGAAAATACATATTTTATTATATGTTTTATTATGTGCTTCTCTCTTTGGAATCCTGATATTATAATTGTGGTTTTAGAAAAATATAATGGTGTAGGTGTTGCTGAGAATAGACAAGTCCAACAACACAACCAGTGACAACACCTACACCATTGGTGAATAAACGCAGTAGAATATTTATTTAATTTACTAGTACAAAATCATTACTATTATACATAAGCCTCTCTTTAAAATGTTTTGTTTTTTAGCCTTTTAGTATCTTATTTATTTCTTTTAATCTTTTGTCTACATATCTTTTTTTGTTCTTAAATAATTCTTCCCTTATTATTTTTTGCAAGGGGTTTGTTTTTGATACTTTGATTTTCAAATTTTTGCTGTCCGTTTCAAACTCAATCTTATTCATCATCATCCTCTTTTGTTATTATATATTATATATCCTAATCCTAATATAATGAATACTAATACAATAACGATACAGCTAATAATTAAAAATATTGGAGTCATATTATTCAATAAATCCAGTGCTGCAGTATTGCTTGTCATTTGTATAACTCCTTTAGTGCTGGGCTGAATGTGCTTATGTCTTTTCTGAAGTATATGGTTGTTGTCATAAGACTTTTGTGCCCGAGTGCTTGTTGTATTATATGTATTGGGTAATCTTTATTTTTTAGGTCTTCGGCGAAGTTTCGCCTGAAGTCGTGGGGTTTGAATCCTGTGATGTTGATTGTTTGGGCTGCTTCTTGTACTAGGGTATAGTACCTGTGGTATATTGTTTTTGTTACCTTCATGCTATGCTCATCGTTAATATCATTTATTTTTTGGTTAATGAAAGGGTATACTCCTCTGTTTTCGACGTACGCCCATACTGCGTTGGATAGGGGGGGATATAATGCTGTTGCCCTCTTATACCCTCCTTTTCCTATTAGTTCGATTAGGAGGCTTTTGTCGGGGTTTTGTTTGATGTTTGCTTTTTTGAGTTTGATGGTTTCTTGTGGTCTTGTGCCACAGTATGCTTGTATGATTGCTAGTATATAATACTTTTTGTCTGGGTAGTTTCTGAGTATGCTGAGTATCTTGTTTATTTTGTTTCTTGGGATGTACGTGCCTGGTTCTTTGTCTGTGTCTGTTATTTTGGGTTTGGGTAGTTTTGGGATGGTTGTTTCTTTGCCTTTGTGTTTGAGGTAGTGTGCTATTGCGTATCTGGTGTAGTAGGCTCTGCCTTTGATTGTTCTTTTTTTGAGGTAGGTGTTTATTAGGTCTAGGGGTTTTTTGTTGGTTTTTTTCATTTGTTTTTGTAGGTTGTTGATTACGCTGGTGTAGACTCTGATTGTTTCTGGGCTTAACCCTTCACCTTCCAAATACTCTTTATATGTCTTCGTCATCGTATATTGCTTTCACGTAGTTTTCTACTTGTTCTCTTGCTGTTCTTTGTGTTGGTTGCATCTTGAATAAGTACTTGAAGGCTTGTAGTCCTTCAATGAGTATTATGTTATAGAGCTTGACTATTTTTTGCAGGTTAGCGAACATTTGAGGGCCTGGTTTTACTCTTAATAGTTGGGCTTCTGTTTCTTGATATTTTTGGCTTAGGTGGTCTAGGCCTTTTACTATTGTTGTGCTTAGTACTGGTCTGCAGAGTGTCGCTAGGCTTTCGCATTCTTCGAACCATGCGCGAGTGTGTTCTATACAGGGTTGATTGGTGGCTTGTCTTCGTAAATCTCCTATGTTAGGTATTATTTCGCTTGTAATGTATTTTGCCATGTAGTCGTGTGCGCTCCATTGGCTTTCCTCGCTTCCTCCTTCTTGTGTTCCAAACCTCATTTTCTTAAGTTATGTGCGACCATTAGTAGCATTATTGCTGTTGTCATTCTTATTGTTTCTATTGATGCGTTGAAGCTGGTTGTTATTATTGTTCCTGCTCCTACTAGCATACACCACCAAAACCAAAATCTCTTCCAATTCATACTTATCACCTTTATCCTGGTTGGGGTGTTAACGCTCCGAAACTGTCAGTTAACCCCCTGAAGTTGCTTCCTTCTTGTGTTGTTACAGTGGCGTTGCTTACTATGTTCTGTACTGTTCCTGTACTGTCTGGTGCATTAGGAAACACACATTGTATAGTATCTTTGTCGGCGAAGCTTTTCATGAATATTAGTACTGCTACAGCTGCGATTACCAAAAATATTCCCGCATAAATTAGTATCTCCCTACTTTTTTTCTGTAAGCTTAATTGTTGACTTACGTTATGGTGTACTAACCTTTGAATAGCGTTTCCACTCATACTTCCTCGCAAGTATTCTGTAAAGTCGTTCAAGCTGAATGTTGTGTGTAGAGGTACTTTTATTTTTGTGCCTACATCGATTAAGAATTTTCTGTCATGAATTGCTCTTTTCACGAATTCTGCTCTTGAAAGTGTGGTTTTTAGTCTTTCATTTAGTTTTTCTAATACGCTTTGCATCCATATTGGAACTGTCACCCCATGCGGTGCGAATACATTATATCTTACTCTTCCTGTTCCTTGGTCGACGTAATGGCTGTTTTTGTAGACTATTATTTCACCTAGTTTTTTGTGGTGTAGTACTCCTGGGATTTGTTGTTTTATTCCGAAGAGTTTGCCTTGTCCTGCTCCGTTGTATACTATTACGTCGGTTTTGTTCATTACTCGATTCATTAGTTCTGTCCAGCCGTTTGTCCATATTCCGAATAGTATGTAGAATATTATGCTGATTCCTGTTGTTCCTATAAATACTAAGAAAAGTATTACTTCTGCGCCTGTCATAGCCATTTTATTTTCCTCCTAGCCCAAATAAGCTTCTTTTGTTATTGTTTGTGTTGGTGGGTAGGGGGTTTTCGTTTCCGCTTAGTAATGTTCTGTTATTTCTTCTTTCGGTTGTGTCCCCTATGCTTTGGTTGACTTGTCCATAAAAGTGTAGTCTTATTCCGCTTACTTCTTTTTGGCGGTCGAATGTTAGGTCTATGGGTGCGGTGTTCATTTCGTCGAGTAGGTTTACTTGTTCGAACCCGTGTAGTAGGAATGCTGCTTTTTCTTCTTTGTAGAATGTGACGCCGTGTACTGGGCTTAGTATTCCTTTGAATCCTTCTTTTAGGTTTTTTTGAAAGTTTGGTTGTTTGCTGAATTCTTTTATGATTGTGACGCCTGCGTGTTTTTGTAGGTATGGGTGGTCTGCTACGTTGTCTTCTCCTGTTTGGAATTCTGTGTAGTCTTCTCCTTCTTGTTCTGGTATTTGGTTGTTGAGTTCTTCTATTATGTCTAGTGCTTGGTGTGGACTATCTTCTACTTTATGGGTGTAATTTTTTGCCATCTTTTTCATCTCATCTTATTATTTGTTTGTTTCTGGTGACGACGACGTTTATTATTGTTATTATTGTTGTGGCGAGTCCTATGACTGACCAGAAATAGGCTAGTCCTATGTTTTCAACTGCGGTGTATGTGCAGGCGGTTGCTGTGCATCCTAGTTTTTCTATTACTAGGCTGTTGAATGTGAGTAGAATACTTAGGCTTAAGCTCATGAATCCGAGCATCCAGAAGTTTTTTATTTCTGTGTTTGTGCTTAAGGCTATGATTATTAGGTTTGCTATTGCTATTGTTGCGTATAGTAGGACATCCATTTTATTCTTACTGTTTTATTATTTCAGTTATATTTAAATGTTTTGGTTTAGAACAACGAAAGCCGATACACTCCCCGAAGTCGGCTGTTAGGAGGGCTCGGGGAGGGACAACAAAATGTTCTGTGAAAGAAACTAATTTCTTCCACGAGCAAATGCTGTTAGCAAGATACCAATTATGACTGAAGCAGCCAGCACAATAAGTGCAACGGTTGTTAAGTCAATACTGTCGAAGAATGTACTTGTTACATTCGAAACAGTGGTATTAGCCTCTGCTGTGAATTCAGTTTGGTCGATGCTACCTGATACCTTGTTATATACTAAAACTCCGATAATTACCAGAATTCCAACAACAACAAGAGTTGTTACCAGGCCTACAAGGCCAGACTGTGCTTTTTTATTCATGTTCTAAACACCTGTTTTTGTAATTTATATATGTTCTTCTTATTTTTTTCTCATGTGGCCGCGCACTCTAGTTTTCTTCCTTTTTCCAGGAATATTACGCAAGTGACCCGCCACTCTAGTTTCTTTTGCCATTTTATCACCTCGTCAACTAAAAGGACTGTTACGTTTACCAAAAATACTAAACAATAATAACCCAATACTAAGAGCTACAATAGCATAAACGAAGTTATGCGCCCAATCAGGGAACTGAGTATAAACTGCAATACTCAAAACCCCCATGAACGCAACCATCCCAAAATTATGAAATCTCATATAAGTCATCATAAGAACCGCGACAAGCAAAGCAACATAAAACCATTCACCCATAACACTAGTGTAAGTTGTATCAGTAACTTTAATGATACTACCATTCATTAAATAATCAAATCCTTCACTCGTGAAGTTCTGTTGAGCTAACAAAAATGCGGGTATCATTGTAAACTATGACCTCCGAACTTTCCGAATATTTGAATTGCCGCAGCAATCCAACAAACCCAAACAATAGTGGTAATCGCCCACGAAACAGCAGTATCCAAACCTAATTTTTCCATCGTTGCGGGAATCCAAAATACCGTGCCTACAAACTTACCAACATTCTTTAATCCTCTATAAAACTGTTCAATACCACTAACATCATATTGTTGGTCTTCGCTAACTTGACTTGGTTCGTAATCATAAGCATCATCAACCGCACTAGGGGTAAAGTCATTAAGTAAATTTTGGTTATTAGTCTGACCAACAGCAAACATACCTGTTTGGTCTAACAACGCAAACCCTATATTAATCATAATAACAACATACGCTATATTAATTAATCTCATGTTCTATTCCCCGCAAGCCATGTTAGGCCACCTATTAATGTTAATAATCCGATTGTTACACTTACATTAGGTGCTGAAATCACAAGCCAGTCTATTCTATAAAAGAAAATAGCAACAACTAAAGTTGTTAAAGCGCCGATACCAGCGTTCATCCTATTAAATATGAAGAAAACAAGACCTATTACCATTATACTTATTATTTGCAATATAAGCTCGAGATTATTTTCTTCGAAAACCCCTAAGTTTACGTTGCCAAGCATTTCTGTTCGAAAAACTTTCTCTTCGTTTATAGTCCCGAGCGTTTCGTGTATTATAGTTAAGTTGGTGTAATAGGTCATGTTCTCAACAATTAAAGTACTTGGACTTTGAATTACAAACACACAACTAGTTGCGTTAGTGCAAGTGAGCGGTAAACCAACAAACAATCTGCTTGAATTATCTTTACTTATGGTACTATTAAAAACATCAAATGAAACACTAGTCGTAGCGTTATTAGGGTCATAGTACACTAGTTGTAGTATGTGAAGGTCAGTATCAAACTCATAATCCCAAAATGCGCCACCAGTATTATTCTCACCACCAAACTCAGTACCCATAACTTCTTCAGGTAAACCAGGATAATTAGGAATATTAGGCGTACCCTCACTATCCCCATCAGGAATAACAACAATCTCAGGTAAAGTTATAGTAATAGTAGTAGGTAAATCAGCAATAACAACACCCAAATTAGTTTCGACACCATTATCATCACGAACCTCCATAGTATACTGACGATTCTTCACCAAATAAACTGTGGCCTGGTCACTAGCATCAAACGGTGTTTGAATAACATCTTGGTTCGTATCATTAATATTAGTAGTCATAGTAAGAGTGGCACTATCATAGTCACCACTCAAATCATTCAGTTTAATAACAACTTGAACTGCAGTATCCCCATTATCCAAATCAATCAAATAAGCATTATAAGGCTCTGTCTGCGCGCTAACAGGAGGAATAACACTACGGAAATAACTATCACCATCACCATAATCAACATAAAATATAATCTGACTCCAATCACAAGTAGTATTCAAAATAAAATTAGTCTCAGTAATATTCTGCTCTAACATATTACCATTAGTACAAACAACAGCAGACCTAGTACTATTAGCCCCAGAAATATCAAATAACATACCCGTACTCTCCCGATACAACGTGAAATTAATCGCGCTGTTCACAAGAGTAACATTAACAGTTTGGTTCTCGTACTCAGTAACATTAATATAAAGAACCTCTTCAGTATCACTTGCACTACTAACATTAAAACCATAATCATTCCCTGCATCAACATAATATTCAATAGTACCATTAGTAGTACTAACACCACTACTCACATCATCACTGATAATCGTACTACTAACATTAAACACAGTAATAGGCAACAAAGTAACCTCATCAGTAGCAACAATATGAATCACTGACTGATAAGTACTAAAGTTAGCATTCCCACTATCTAAATTATAACTAATACTTTGGTTAAAATAACCATCAGATTGGAACAATAATGTCTGAACTCCAGAATAAGTACTACTAACATAACCAGAATCACTATAAAAGTAATCGCCATTAATACTTAAATTAAAATCACTAATTAAACTACCATCGTAAAAATTAATTAAACCAAGCACTGCCGAACTAGAAAGCCCAGTACTATAATCATAACTATAATTAATGTTCTCACTAGAATTATAAACAAACCCGTCAGCAGTCACATTAATACTTAACAAACTTGTAGCGTTATCAGATTTGTTGTAAGTAGTATAAATAGTTCCGTTGGTAGTTGTGAACAAACTACCATTTATAGTAGCGTTAAAAGTATCAATGTAATCATAACTAGAAACATTATAAGCACTAACTCTAAAGTAATCGCTTGACCCAAAGAATAGATTATTATAAGTACTTAATATTTCTCCTGCGTCAACACTAGTTGACTGAAATCTTAACTCACTTATACTACAATTCTCTGATAAGTAACTTCCAGCACTATCAGCGCCAAGATATAAACCAGTATTGAACACAAGATTTAAGTCTTCAATTAAAGTTTTATTATCGTGTAATACTCCATCAACATAATGATACAAGTTACTATCAACAGCGTCATAATCCCTAACCATAGTTAATAAATGCCAATCATTATCATCATAAACAATAGGAGTACTATTATACCAATCAACACTGATACCATCAGCATCATCCCGTATAAGATTAAACAAATCACTAGTCGTAGCGCTCAGTCTAGTGCTAATCACAGAGTTGCCCTCTCCTAACAATAACTGTGACCTAGCTGAACTAGCAGAACACTTAAATAACAAATCATAAGTGACATCTTCATTAGAATATATTTCATTAAAGTTCTGATTAATTTGATACCAGTTACTATTGCTAAAGTAAATTGCTGTGTTACTTACTCCGAACTGGTCAACTCCAAAAGTATCTGTTCCTGCTTGTTTAACCCAACTATAACCGAAACCGTCGTCACTGCTTAAACTACTATTAAAATTAAATAACATAATCGTTGTACTAGTATTAAGCAAGCTTCCCCCTGTTGCAGGTACTACTTCTATATAGCTTATGTTTTCTAAACTTAAATTAAATTCTTGGTCTGCGTCGGTATCGTAATAATCAAAGAAAGGAGTATAAGTTAGTACTTCTAGTATCTCTTCTGTTTCGTAATAATTAAGGTTTCTTAACTTACCATTACCTCCGCTTGGGAGTTCTATTTGGTAGTTAGCAAATATTTGATGTACGTTATATCCTTCGTTCCCAATATCAGTACGATTACCTGTACCATCCCCCTTGTTATGTCCTGATGTTACTAGTATTATTTGGTCGTCGTGGTGTTGGATTACTTTTTCATATACTTCATCTCCATTATTACCATTATTAAAAGGTGTATCGTACGCTGGTATTTGGCAGTTGTAACTATCTCCTGCGGTTGTCCAGGTGTCGTCTGGTTCTAAATATAAGTGTGTATTGTATATTACTCTTTTACTTGGGTTGTTTTCTATTGTTGTATTAACCCATTCTAGTACTGAATCTGATGGACAAAATTCGATACCGAATACTAAGTAATCGTATGTGTCGTCGCTAAATTCAATGTATGAGTTACTGTAATTGTTTACTTCATAGCTTCCACCGTACCAACTCTTGCCTGATACTCTGCTTGTTGGAAAGTAATTGTTCCAGTAAGTTAATGCTCGACCGCCTGCTGTTGCTTCGCCATCGTAGTCGTGGTTTCCTGGTGCTAGTATATAAGGCACACCACATTCTTCTAAGATTGTTACACTCGCGTTCGCAGCATCCCATTCAGCAGTATAAGTATCTCCATTTTCGACGACATCCCCATTGTGTATTACTGCGTTGATGTGCCCGCTTTCGTAAAGGTCGCAGGCGTATTGTGTTTGGTTACCGAAATATGCAGGTATGTCTTCGTTTTCGCTGTACACTTGGGTGTCTGGTAATATTAATATACTCATATCTCCTTTGTTTTCTCGTATAAATCTAAAACTGGCGTTTCCTACTTCGTCACTCCCGTATACGTTGGTTATTATTGCATACCATGTTTCAAAGTCACCAAAATCCCCTGTTAATTGTACGCTTATGTTAGCATTGCTTGCTGTGTCAACACTATCTATATAAGAATTGTTTCCGCCATAGTAGAAGCTTACGTTTACATTACCGCCTGTGTCACTAACAAATACAGTAAGGTTAGCTATTGGTAGGTCGGTTATTGTTCCGTGTACGTCATCTATTGCGGTTCTATTATTTTTTGGATAAACTAATGTTGCTATTGGTACTGGACCGCTTATTGTTAGTGCTGTGCTATTTACCCAACTACTATAGTCTTCACCGTCGTATAATCTCATTTCACATATCCATTCATCTTCGATTGTTGTCAAGCTAGAATCGACAGGTAGACTTATTAGTGT
>Ga0180438_10004224_pt1 | contig 20858 bp, 13 predicted proteins | sample SS_ome_12_FD_132455 | JGI IMG/M metagenome (GOLD analysis project Ga0180438, IMG submission 132455) | Hypersaline lake sediment archaeal communities from the Salton Sea, California, USA - SS_3_D_2 metaG | ecosystem: Environmental > Aquatic > Non-marine Saline and Alkaline > Hypersaline >... | reverse complement strand
TCTACACCAGCGGCACCACAGGACAACCCAAGGGCGCGGTCCACACCCATTGTGGCTTCCCCATCAAGAGCGCCCAGGACATGGCCCATGGCTTTGACATCCAGGAGTTCGACACCCTGTCCTGGATGACCGATATGGGCTGGATGATGGGGCCATGGCAGGTCTTTGGCGTACTGATTCTAGGAGCCACCATGTTCCTCCACGACGGTGCGCCCAATTACCCCGACGTGGATCGCGTCTGGTCATTGGTAGAGCGCCACGGCATCACATGCCTGGGCGTCGCGCCAACGTTCGTACGCACCATTATGCCTCACGGCGATGAGCCGGTGAGGCGCCACGACCTGAGTTCGCTGCGCATCCTGGGCTCAACCGGCGAAGCGTGGAACCCGGGGCCGTGGCACTGGCTCTTCGAGACAGTAGGGGGCGGTCGAGTGCCGATAATCAACTACTCTGGTGGGACAGAGATCAGCGGTGGCATCGTGATCGGCAACGTCCTGCAGCCGCTCAAGCCGTGTGCCTTCGCCGGTCCCCCGCCCGGCATGGCTGCCGACGTTGTGGATGAAGCAGGTAGCCCAGTGCGGGGCGAGGTGGGCGAGCTAGTGGTGCGCCAGCCCTGGATCGGCATGACGCGCGGCTTCTGGAGAGACCCAGAGCGCTATCTGCAGGCATACTGGAGTCGCTTTCCCAACGTTTGGGTCCACGGCGACTTTGCGGCGATTGACAAAGATGGCCTGTGGTATATCCTGGGTCGCTCGGACGACACGATCAAAGTAGCCGGCAAGCGCGTCGGCCCAGCCGAGGTCGAGAGTGTGCTCGTTTGTCACCCAGCAGTCACCGAGGCAGCAGCGATCGGAGTGCCGGACGAGATCAAGGGCGAGGCGGTGGTCGCGTTCGTGGTGCTGCAGCCCGATTACAGACCAGGCGAAACCCTACGCGCTGAACTGGAGCGATTGGTGGCGAACGAGTTGGGCAAGCCGCTGGCGCCTAAGGCAGTCCGTTTCGTGCGCGATATTCCCAAGACGCGCAACGCCAAGGTGATGCGGCGCGTCATCCGGGCTGCCCACCTGGGTGAAGCGCCCGGCGACCTGAGCGCTCTCGTGAACCCGGAGGCAGTAGAGGAGATACGACAGGCAGCTTGAGAAGAAGCAGCAGCGACTCTGAGAGAAGAATCGCCTCGGACGCTCCACAGGACCGACGGGGCAGTTTGCCAGCCCTGCCCGCTGGGGCGCTGGCGATGCGCTGGCCCATCTACCGCTTTCATCGCCACCAGGGCTCCACCAACGACTGCGGCCCTTTTTGCGTGGTCATCGCCGTCAACGCGTTGAAAGGGAAGAGCCTGTTGAACGGATCAGGCGTAGCCCGGCAGATGGAGCGGTGCAGGCCCTGCGCCGGCTCCCTTCCTCTGCCCGTCCTGGACAAAATACCTGGCTGGGCCACCCTTCCCTGGGGCCTCAGCGACGAGCTGCGACGGCATGGGGTCCCCTCTCGTTGGCGGTTTATGGGAACCAGGGAACGCCTCCTGTCGAATCTGAGGACCGACCGCATCACCTTGATTTCCGTAGGAGAGCCGCTCCGCTTCGATCGTGGGCGCTGGCGGGGCTGGGGCCACGTCAAGATACTATATGCCTGGGCCCCCGGACACGGTTGGGCCTTTGTGGACCTGGATGCTGCGATTCATGATAGAGCTACGCTTATGATACAGCAGAAACAGGCTGGGAACTGGTCACCAGCCCCCAGTCTACCATCACACCAATTCTCAAGCATAAGGAGCAGCAATGGACTTTGAAGCGCCTGAAGAACACCGAATGATCCGCCGTATGGTACGGGAATTCGCAGAGAACGAGATCGCACCGCGTGCTGAGGAGATAGATGAGACCGACAAATTTCCTGATGACCTCTTCCGTCGCATGGGTGAGCTGGGCATCATCGGCCTGCCCTTTCCAGAGGAATACGGCGGCTCCAGCTTCGGCTACACCAGCCTAGTCATCGCGTTGGAGGAGATCGCCCGTGTCTCCGGCTCGATGGCGATCATCCTCGACGCCCAGACCTCCCTCTACTGCGAGCCTGTCTTCCTCTTCGGCACTGAGGAGCAGAAACAGAAATACCTGGTGCCGGCGGCGCGCGGAGAAAAGATCGGCGCCTTCGGTCTGACGGAGCCGCAAGCTGGCTCCGACGCTGGCGCCACCCGCACCCGCGCCGTCCGCGACAAAGACACAGGTGAATGGGTGGTCAACGGCCAGAAAAACTTTATCACCAATGGCTCCATCGCCGACTTTGTCGTCATCACTGCCAAGACCGATCCGGACGCAGGCACGCGGGGCATCTCCGCCTTCATCGTCGAAAAGGGCATGCCTGGCTTCGAGGCAGGGCGCGATGAGAAAAAGATGGGCCTGAAGGGCTCAGTCACCTCGGAGCTCTTCTTCGAGAACTGCCGCATCCCGGCAGAGAACCTGCTAGGGAAGGAAAACGAGGGCTTCAAGCAGTTCCTGACCACCCTCGATGCCGGCCGGGTCGCCATCGCGGCCATGGCCGTGGGCCTGGCCCAGGGCGCCTTCGACAAGGCCGTGGCGTACGCCCAGGAGCGGGAGCAGTTCGGCCAACCCATCGCCAGGTTCCAGGCCATCCGGTGGATGGTCGCCGACATGGCGACGGAGATCGAGGCCGCCCGCCTGCTGGTCAGCCGCGCTGCCTGGCTCCGGGAGCGAGGCGAGCGGTTCACGAAAGAGGCCGCGATGGCCAAGCTCTTTGCCACCGAGATGTCGGAGCGCGTCTGCCACAAGGCGATCCAGATCCACGGCGGCTACGGCTACATGCGCGAGTACGAGGTCGAACGCATGTACCGCGACCAGCGCCTCTGCTCCATCGGCGAGGGCACCAACCAGATCCAGCGCCTGGTCATCTCGCGACAGATATTGGGGCGCTGAGCGCGCCCCGGCCAAGCAAGACAGGATATCCTCGGGTGTTCCGTCTCGTGTTCTGCCGAACCGCCGCCAAGCTCGCGCTGGACCACAGTCCAGCGTACGAGAAGCCAGCTTCCGTTTATCATAACGCCAAGACCTGAACCGCGTCCTGGCAAGTATTTGTCATGGTGGCACGTTCAACGCCCACAGGCCGGTCGTCATGGTGACATAGCTGTTATAGGTGATCGGCTCGACGACCCAGTCATCCAAAGGTGCGTTCAACCACCCAGCGACGAGGTAGAACCTTGAAACCAACTTGGCCAGGCTCACGTTCAACGATGTCCAAAACGCTGAGCAACCACGTGCCAGTCACTGTCATGCCCCCTTTCTCATGAAGCGACTCACCACCGTCGCCTCATTGTGCAGCACCAACCGGTCGCCCACATCCAGTTCCTCGTACGGCTTATCCCAGGCCTCCCGAGTTGGACGCGGGAAGATATTGAGCTCCGTTCCTTCCTTGGCATGCCGCTCGTCAATATACGCCTGGCCTACCAGGTAGCCCTCCGTGTCCATCGCGCACGAGGTCACCTCACCGATGACCCGTCCACGACTGTCGGTCACCACATCTGCCTGCTTGGGAATACGCACCCCTTTCTCCGTGATGCGGAAGCGGACCACGATCATGTTGCGCTTCTCAGCATGCTCGATGTAGGCCCGTCGTCCGACGAAGAACGGTTTGTGCAGCTTGACATAGCCAGAGAAACCCGCGTCGTCAGGACGCAGGTCCAGCGACCCCGCCAGCTCGTGTCCATATAACGGGAGGCCAGCCTCGATGCGCAGGCTGTCACGGGCTCCCAGTCCGATAGGCCGGAGGCCGAACGGAGCGCCAACCTCCAGCAAGTTCTCCCATAGTGCCCGCATCACGTCCGGGTGCACAAAGATCTCAAAGCTCATCGGTTCTCCTGTGTAGCCGGTACGGGCGATGATCAGGTCATAGATGCCACCGGGTACCCGGCTGGATGGGACGTGGACCTCCATCACCTCGGTTCGTTTCAGCGCCAGCAGCCGGCCTCGTATCTCGGTGACAGCGCCGGAAAGCGGCGCAGCGTCGAGAAGCGCAAGCAGAACATCGCGAGAACGGGGACCCTGAAGGGCCAAGTCGGCCAGCCACGCGTAACTCTCGTGTGGATCGTGAAGGTCCAGCAGTCCCGCCTGGAAACTCGTCCGTACCCACGGTCGCGCGTCATCTATTCGCACCGCACCCTCGTTCACCGCCTGGAGCCACGCCCAATCCTTCTCCGTGTTGGCCGCATTGATCACTACCAGATAGCGAGAGGGATCAATCATATAGACCATCACATCATCCAAAACACGACCATCAGGGGCCAGAAGGTATGAGTAGAGAGACTCACCAGGCCGGAGCGAGTTGACGTCGTTGGTGGTCACCAGATTGAGGAAGTAGGCCGCGTGGGGGCCGCTCACCTCCAAAAGCCCCATGTGCGAGACATCAAACAGACCCGCCGCGCCCCGCACTGCCCGGTGCTCGTCGCTGATAGAGGTGTACCAGAGCGGCATCTCCCACCCGGCAAAGGGGGCCATCTTTGCGCCCTGATGGACGTGCCAATCGTATAGGGGTGTACGGCGCAACTGACTCTCTGGCTCCTGCCATTCGAAGGCCGGCAGCAGTTCCCCTGTGAGCTCGGTGTATCCGGGAGCGGAGAGACCGATGAAATAGGGCTTGTGGGAGAGGGATGGCACCGACTCATCCCGTTCCAGCGCCTTCAGTTCTGGCACAGATTCGTCGGCCGCTCCCAGATCGCGCACGACGACCGGCCCAGGCAGCTTGGCCCATAGATCAGCGTCATCGAAATGAACGTAACCATCGGATAGATGGCGCAGCCAGGCGATGACGCGCTGGACTTGCTCGTTGGGCACGATCAAGTGGTAGCGATTGTGACCAAAGCTAGGCCGCTCAATCAGAGCGCGACTCATCACCTGAGCATCGCGTTCCAGCAGCGTCGCCAGATGCCATTCTCCCTGCTTTAGGTCGTCTATGTCCGTTGGGGTGAGCTGTTCGACAAAGGCGGCGGCCAGGTTTCCCTCCACCTCGATCCGTCCATATCCACCTTCCTCCCGCTCGCGCAGTGCGGGCACCAAGCAGTGATGAGGATAGCCGCTGCACGGGAGCTCAAAGTCAATCCCAGCACGCTCGGCCAACTCGGCCACTTCGAGACGCAAGTCCTCCAACACGTCAAAGTCTATCTTGCCCCGATAGGCAGGCCCGCGAACGCCCGCATAAGTAAACGGCTCGATGGCGTTCATCGTGCGGGCAATAATGCTGGCGATGTGCGCCATCTCCGGCTCACGCAGTCCCCGCTGGGTCACCCACGGAGTGCCCAGACGAATGCCGCTGGGGTATGCGGCGGTTCTGTCACCTGGGATGGTGTTCTTGTTGACGACGATGCCCACCAGATCGAGGATCGCTGCGGTAACTCCGCCCATCAGAGGGGTACCGTCTCTGCCCGCCACCGTCTTGCAGTCGAGGAGCAAGAGGTGGGTATCGGTACCACCACACGGAACCCGCAGGCCTCCTGCTGTCAGCGCGCGAGCCAGCGCTGCAGCGTTCGCCACCGTCTGGTGCTGCAAATCGTAGAACTGCTCCGTCTGTGCCAGACGGAAGGCAACGGCCATCGCCGCGAACTTGTTTACGTGAGGACCACCCTGGAGGCCAGGAAAGACCGCGTGATCAATCCTCGCCGCAAGGACAGGATTGGTGGTGAGGATGCAGGCACCTCGCGGGCCGCACAGCGTCTTGTGGGTGGTGAAAGTGACGACGTCGGCATATCCCAGCGGCGTAGGAAACGCGCCAGCGATGACCATGCCAGCCACGTGAGCAATGTCGGCCAGAAGATAGGCCCCCACCCGATCAGCGATCTGGCGAAACTTGGCCCAGTTGGGCAAGCGCGGATAAGAGGTATAGCCAGCAATGATCAACTTGGGCCGATGCTCGAGTGCCAGTTCCTCGATTTCATCATAGTCGAGCAACTCTGTCCGTTCGTCCACCTGATACGAGACGACGTTATAGAGCCGACCCGACAGGTTGACCGGGCTGCCGTGGGTCAAGTGCCCTCCGTGATGCAGCGCCATTCCCATGATCGTGTCACCTGGCTTCAGTAGCGCCTGCTGGACAGCCACGTTCGCCGGCGCACCGGAGAGCGGTTGGACGTTGACATAGATCTGGTCGGCGGATATGTCTTCGGTGACGAATGCCTCGGCGCAGCGACGGCGGGCCAGAGATTCGATCACATCGGCGTATTCCACGCCCCGATAGTAGCGCCGGTCACCGTAACGGCGATAGTGGGCCAGATGATGCTCATAGTCCAGAATCTCGCCCTCGGCCAGCCAGTGGGTCTCCGGATTGGGATAGCCCTCGGCGTAGATGTTCATCAGCGCCGAGCCGAGCGCCTCTCGCACCGCCCACGGTGAACTGCTCTCCGAAGGGATCATGATCAGCTTGCGAGCCTGACGCTCCTTCTCCAGATCGATCAAGTGGGCAACGGCTGGATCGAGCTCAGATAGGTCACCGCGGAACAGGAAGTCGTCATCAACGGACATAATCGCCTCCAAGATGTCGTTCGCAGAACCAGGATTCGAGTAGTCGGCACAAAGCCACTCAGTCCCAAGTCTACGATCTCAAACCCCCAGCTCTCGACCATTGTACTCGCCTGCGTCAACGGTGTCAAGGTGTTGACTAGGGCAATCGCATTTAGCTCATCCGCTCGGTCTGGATCGCCAGACCCAAACCTCTGACAGGCCCAACCTTCGGATCTGGCGATCCAAAGGGAGCAAAGTGCGCTCGGTCTGGATCTGGCGATCCAGACCTCTGACAGGCCCAACCTTCGGATCTGGCGATCCAAAGGGAGCGAAGTGGGCCGGCAGGTACGGCGAAAACACTCCGCTCCTCCAAATGCAATTGCCCTGGGTGTTGACATTTGTCCTTGCGTAGTGTACAATAAAGTCAAATCGTATCACTCCGCCATGGGATACGGGGGAGAGACCGCCTGAGACTGAGGGCGGGCACCGAAGGGGCAAGGCCCAACACAACTGGTCGGGAGGAATCTCTCAGGTTGGTAGACAGGGGACACACAGCCAGTACTGTTTGTGTGTCCTGTTTTTGGTTCTCCTAGCCCGGACAGGTCAAACCAAATCACGTAGCGCAAGACGGGAGAGCCTCTCGTGCGGCGCTTGTCACCTACCGGGTTAGACCCTATCACTATCAGACAGGAGGTTAACCGTGTACAAAAAGCTTTTCATCCCAGGGCCCACCCACGTGCGAGACGAGATACTGCAGGCCCAGACCGCGCCGATGCTCGGTCACCGATCGTCCGAGTATTCCAAACTTCAGCTAGAGGTGACGCCCAAGCTCCAGAACATGCTCTACACCGAGCAGCGGGTGTATCTCTATGCCTCCTCCTCTACCGGGGTAATGGAAGGCTCAGTCCGCCAGGCAAGTACAAAGCGCGTGCTCAACACCGCTTGCGGGGCCTTCTCCAAGCGCTGGCACCAAATAACGGCCGCCAATGGCATCCCTTGCGACAAGATGGAGGTGGACATGGGTCAGGCCATCACGCCAGAGTTGGTGAACGAGGCGCTCTCCAAGGGTGACTACGATGCCATCACCGTCGTGATGAATGAGACCTCCACCGGCCTGATGAACCCTGTTCAGGAGATCGCCGCTCTCATTCGCGACAAGTACCCCGAGGTGTTGATCCTGGTGGACGCGGTCAGTTCTATGGCCGGCGCCAAGATCGAGTTCGATGCTTGGGGGCTGGACGTCTGCCTGGCCGGCGTGCAGAAGTGCTTTGCCCTCCCACCTGGTTTGACGATATGCGCCGTGAGCGACCGGGCGCGGGAGCGGGCACAACAGGTGGAGAACCCCGGCTACTACTTTGTCTACCCCCAGATGGATAAGCGATACGAGAAAGGACAGACCCCAGCAACTCCAGCCATCAGCCTGATCCAGGCTCTCAATGCCCAGATGGACGACATCCTGGCCGAGGGGCTGGATAACCGCTGGAACCGGCACAAGGAGATGGCCGCCTATGTCCAGGATTGGGCCCGCCGCTATTTCGCGCTCTACTCCGATGAAAGGTATCTCTCGCCCACCGTCACCAACATCGAGAACACGCGCGGCATCAGTGTCACTGGACTCAACGAAGAGCTAGGCAAGCGGGGCGCGATGATCTCCAACGGTTACGGTGATCTCAAGGATAAGTGCTTCCGCATCGCACATATGGGAGACCTGACTCTGGATGACCTCAAGTGGCTCACGGAGCAGATTGAGGATATCCTGGAGCTATAGACTGTGAGAATCGTACGGGTAGGCCGGTCGTCGATCTAGCTATCGACCAGTCTACCTATCGATCAAAATGAGGAGGTGCCAAGATGAAACTACTCGTCTGTGACCCCACTGATCCCACGGCCGTCGCTGCTATGCGCCAGGCAGGGATCGAGGTAGACGTGCAGGAGAACATCACGCCGGAGGACCTGGAGACGGTTATCTCCGACTACGACGCAATGGTCGTCCGCAGTCGCACGAAGGTCCGTGAGCCACTGATCGATAAGGCAGCCAATCTGAAATTGATCATCCGCGGTGGCGTCGGTCTGGACAACATCGACGTGGCGTACGCTGAATCAAAAGGAATCGAGGTACGCAACACCCCCTCCGCCTCATCCAACTCGGTGGCAGAACTCACTATCGGCTACCTTCTGGCCTTGGTCCGCCAGATACCCCAGGCCGCCGCTTCCATGCAGGAGGGCAAGTGGGAAAAGAAGGTGTTCAGTAAGGGCATGGAGGTGACCGGCAAGACGCTGGGGCTGATCGGCCTGGGACGCATCGGTAGCCTGGTGGCGCAGAAGGCGAACGCGCTGGGGATGGAGGTGCTCTTCTACCGCCGCACCCCCACCGAGGTAGACTATGCTACCCAGGTCTCGCTGGACGAATTGCTGGCCCGCTCCGACTTTATCTCCCTCCACGTGCCTCACACGCCGGAGACCCACTACATCATTGGCGCGGCGGCCTTTGAGAAGATGAAGGACGGGGTCTACATCGTCAACTGTGGGCGCGGCGGCACGTTGGACGAGGCGGCGCTGCTTGATGCCATCCAGAGCGGAAAGGTGGCTGGCGCAGCCCTCGACGTCTTCGAGGACGAGAAAGAGGAACAGGGCAAGCGGTTTATGGACCTTCCCCAGGTGATCCGCTCGCCCCACGTTGGCGCCGGGACAGCAGAGGCTAAGGCCCGCGTAGGAGAGGAAGTAGCACAGATCGCCATCGAAGTCGCCAATCGCTAGCCACAAGGAGTGAATATGGCAACCATTCGACCCTTCAGAGGTGTACGCTACAACCCAGAGAAGATCGGCAATCTCTCGACCGTTGTCAGCCAGCCCTACGACCGGGTGCGGCACGGGCTGCAGGACAAGTATTATGACCAGAGCCCACACACTATCGTGCGCATTATCAAGGGCAAGGAAGAGCCGGGCGACAACGACGAGAACAACGTCTACACCCGCGCGCGGGACTACTATCAGGCCTGGCTGCAAGAGGGTATCCTGATGCGAGAGCAGTCGCCCGCTCTCTACGTTCTCCATCAGACTGCCACTCTCCCCGATGGTAGCACAAAGACCCGAAAAGGGCTGATCGCCGCGTTGGAACTGAGCAGGTTCGACGAAGGCATCGTCCTGCCCCACGAGCGGACCCACTCCGGCCCCAAGGTGGATCGGCTCAACCTGATGCGCGCCACGTCCGTCAACTTTGGCCACATCTTTATGCTCTATCCTGGTGGTGGGATCAACGAGTTACTGGCATCCGCCATCGAGCGAGAACCCGGGTTCGAGGTGCGCGATCTGTTCGAGCACGAAATCGTACAGCATTTCTGGGCGGTGACCGATCCCGCTGTGATACAGGCCGTGGTGGAGACGATGGCCCCCAGGCGGAACCTGATCATCGCCGATGGACATCACCGTTATGAGACGGCGCTCAACTACCGGGACGAGATGCGGATCAAGTTTCCCGACGCTCCCCCCAACACCGGTTTCAACTACCGCATGGTGACGCTGGTCAGCATGGAGGATCCCGGGCTGGTGATCCTCCCCACCCACCGCCTGATCCACTCCTATGGGCAAGCGAGCGGGCGGGAGGTATTGAAGGAGAAGGCGAAGCAGTACTTCGAGGTAACCCCAGTGGCAGATCGAGCGGCGCTGGAGGCGGCGCTTGCCGAAGCCGAGCCCGTCAAACCCCGCTTTGGCTTGTATGACGGATCCTACGCCGTGCTCACGTTACGGGACCCGACCGTGCTCGAGAGGGTACTGCCGGACCGTTCCCCCAGCTGGCGTCTGCTCGATGTATCGGTGCTGCATGAGCTGTTCATCGAGCGCGTACTGGGAATCGACAAGGCAGCCGTCGAGCGCCAGGAGAACATCGAATACCTGCGCGATCCGCAGATGGGGTACGACAGTGTGGACAAGGGAGAGGCGGATTTCTTCCTGGTGATGAACCCAACGCGCATGGAGCAGGTACGGGACTGCACCGCCGCGGGCGAGAAGATGCCCCAGAAATCCACTGACTTCTATCCCAAGGTCATCAGTGGGCTGGTGATGATGCCTATCGGTAGTGACGAGCAGTTGTAACACCACAAGACGGAAAGCAGCCCCGGTGAGCGAGGACTCCACCGGGGCTGCCTGTTGTTATGTACCTGACTGCATCCGTCCATGAGCCTTTCAGTCATCTCGCACAAACTTCTCATAGGCGCCCTGCCATAGCGTCGGCTTGCGGGTCATCTTCTTGATCCTGACGTCGGCAAAGTGAGGCATCAGTTGTGCCAGTGCCATCGGAAGCTGATCCCACTGACCCTCGAAGATAATGCCGCTCAGCTCATCGGTGACAGGCTCCAGCCAGCGCCACTCTTCCCGAAAGCGCTCGGCTTTCATCCAATAGTCCCGTCTCTCCCAGGCATCAATAGCTTGATCAATAGTGTCAGCTATGCCATGCAGGCAGAAGACGATGAGGGCAGCCAGATCTCTGGCTTCGTCGTCCAATTGTGACTTCTGACTCAGCCGCCGCAATGCCTCAGCAACGGTGCGACGATGTTGGTTGCGGACCTTGCCCGGTCCGTCGAGAGAGATAACTCGACTCATTCTACACACAGTTCCTTTCGTGTTTGATATTCCACACAGCCGTCATAATCCGCTCGCATTGAGAAAACTGAGATACATCATCTCCCGAAGCAGAGGATGGGTGACGATCACGCCCTCCTCAAGCGCAGCGGCAGCGGCCAGAGCCCATAAGGCTATTTCCTGATCTTCATAAAGCTGTGCCAACAGCCAGGCCTGGCGACGCAGCCGGTCCGGCAGGAGTTCGCGATACCTGTACTTCTCACTCATCACAGCTTCGATAGCCTCGTCAAGCAGCGCATCGAAAGGCCTCAGGCCTTGCTCTACCTGGTTCCGGCGAAGCAGGTCTTGGTAACGAGAGAGGAAGGATTCTACCTCGTCAGGGTTGAAGAACCAGTAGTCGAATTCATCGAGGTCGAGAAGTCCATCGCATTCCGCTAGCAGCTCTGCCTGGCTGGATGGCTCGAGGTGTGGCACAGGAAACTCCTCTGGCGGGTCTGCATCCTCTCCCTCTATCCAACCCTGCCAGATAATAGAAGCGGGCGGCAAGCGTCGGCGAGCATCCAGTGTCGTTTGATAGGCGCGAGCGACTTCCGCGCGGGCCCGCGCCAAGCTGATGTCTACAAACTCGACGCTCTCAAGAGCCGCAACCATTTCATCCAGATCGCTTTCATCGACCACACCACTGAAGCAATCCTTGATCCCCTCATGATCATTGAACATCAGGTCAAACACCTGCAAATCCCCATCGGGTTCCTCGCGCTCCACGAAGAGAATCTGACCGCCACTACCATCGATCGTGCTCAGCATGCAACGGGTAAGGGGCAAGGGAGAGGGCTTGACCCAGGGTAAGGATGAAACTCCCTCACTAGGGCCGCCGATCCGCGTTTTGAGCCGCAGGGCCGCGTTCTCCGCGGCATGGCGCACCCACCCAGAGGGATCATACTGTGCACGCTCCTCCAAGAGAGGGATCACCGCCGGTTCCTTCAGCCGTTCGACGGCGTCAATAGCGGCCACGATTACCTCATCATGCTCGTTGTGCAGCAACGTGACGAGCAGAAGCAAAAGACGCGAGTCAGCGAGGGGAGCCAGCACCTCACGCACATACTGCTTCTGTACCTCCGGCGGTCCCCCCTCCATGCCCTCTAAGAGGACCTCCACGTGAGCCGGATCTTCTGCTGCCTCCAGCGCATAGGCCAGAGAACGCCTTATCAGCGTCTCAGGGTCAGAAATCGCATCCCGGAAAGTGGCTTCGTCAACTGGTGCACCCAGTGCCTCCAACGCCTGAAGAACGGATAGCTTCTCCTCATCGCTGTAGTCAGAGTTGTACAGCATCCGCCGTAACGGAGCCACCGCGCGGGGATCGCCTAATTCGCGCAGTAGGACGATGGCTACTTGGCGTGTGTCTTCGTCCGGCGACACAAGCAGCCCCCTAATCCGAGGTAGAGCCTCGTCAGAGAGAATCTGCAGACGTTCAATGATCCACACACCTTCTGCGATGGTCAGTTCACCGGCAACAAAGCCTTCACAGAATCGAGCGATCAGGTCAGCGACCTCGCTCCCAGCGCTCACCTTCCTCTTGCTCACCGATACACCTCTGGATTTGCACAGTATGGCAGGCGCTGCCCTCGCAACCCAGCCAGCAGGTTCTCCGCCGCCATCGTCGCCATGCGCTCCCGCGCCGTCACGGTGGCACTGGCTATGTGCGGGACGACGATGCAGTTGGGCAGACCCACCAGCGGGTGATCTGCCGGGATCGGCTCCGGGTCGGTCACGTCCAGCGCTGCCCTGGCGATCCATCCCTCCTGCAATGCCCGAACCAGCGCGTCGGTGTCAACCACCGGCCCACGGGCAGCGTTGACGAGAACGGCGGTGGACTTCATTCGGCGCAACGCCTGCTCGTTGATGAGGTGATGGGTTTCCGGAATCAATGGACAATGGAGGCTCACAAAATCCGACTCCGCCAGTATGTCGTCCAACGTCACGTACTCCAGGCCCAATTCCGCCTCCAAGTCAGGCTTGCACGCGCTATCGTGGTATAGAACCCGCATCCTGAAACCCTGAGCGCGTCGGGCAACTGCCGTCCCGATGCGGCCCAGTCCGACGATTCCCAGCGTCGCCTCCCAGACATCAGCCCCCAGGAGGCCCATCGGTTCCCATGTGCGCCACTTCCCAGCCCGCACTTTCTCGATGCCCTCGGGGATGCGTCGCGCAGCGGCCATCAGCAAGGAGAAGGTCATATCGGCCGTGGCCTCCGTCAGCACGCCAGGCGTGTGCCCCACGGGGATACCTTGTTCCGTGGCCACTTTCAGGTCAACGTTGTCCACCCCCACGGCCAACTGGCTGATCACTCGCAGCCGCTCCCCAGCGGCGATGACCTCTGCGTCAACAGGATCGGTCAGCAGGCAGAGAAGCCCTTCGCAGCGCGTCACCTCCTGCAGGATGACCTCCTTTGGCGGTGGCATCTCCTCTTCCCAGATACGGACATCACACACTTCCTGCACCATGCGCAGGCCTGCCTGCGGGATAAGACGTGTGACGTAGACGCTTGGCTCTTGGTTCAAGGTAACCTCCTTACAGGACCAGAGATCGCGATTGGACGATCTCCTCCTAGTCTATTGCTAATCTTACCCACCTACCCGTACTCGCGTTCCCCCTTGCTCCGGGAACCGGGTCAAGACCGTCGCCTCCACCGGCAGCGCGACCCGGCTGCCGCGCATCAGCCCATCCTCGAGAGGCTTGCCGCCCAGAGGGAACATGGCGATAGGAGTATCAGGGACGTTGTACCTCTTCTCAACGACGGCCAGTCCCAACTGATAGCCTTCGACATCTATGGAGCAGCTCGTGATATGGCCAATTAGCTGCCCCTTTCGGTTCACCACCGGATCCCCCGTCTGCGGCCTACGTACGCCTTTCTGATTGACGCGGAAGCGGATTACTTCCCGTGTGCGGCTCTCCTCTCGCGCCAGCAGGACATCCCGACCGATGAAGAAAGGCTTGTGATACTTGATGTAACCGGAGAAACCCGCTTCGATAGGCGAGATGTCGAAAGGGCCGGCAAGTTCGTGTCCATAGAGAGGCAGCCCTACCTCGGTGCGCGTCGAGTCCCGAGCTGCCAGCCCTGCTGGCTTCACCCCTAGAGGCTCGCCCACGTCCAGGATAGCTTTCCACAGACGAACCACCTCATCGGGGGGGACAAAGATCTCGTACCCCCACTCCTCGCCGGTGTAGCCGGTCCGAGCGATGACCAGGGGGATGCCAGCCAACTCGCCCTCGATCAGGTCAGTGCGGCGCACCCGGGCCAGCGCTGCCCTCAGCGCGGGATCATCGGTCAGCGCCTGCAGCGTCGGCAGTGAGGCGGGCCCCTGCAGGGCGATGTCCCGCTTCTGCCGCCCACCCGACGCCGGGTCCTTCAGATTGTGCAGGATCGTCTGCGCCTCTACCTGAACCCACGGGCGATCCCGGTCGATGATCACCCGCCGCTCATTCACCGCATTCAACCAGTCCCAGTCCTTGTCCTCATTGGCCGCGTTGACCACCATCAGATATAGGTCAGCCAGGCGGCGGTAGATCATCACATCGTCGATGACATTCGCGTTCGGATCGAGCAAATAGCCATACATAGACTGACCATCCTCGATCCAGGCAGCGTAGTTAGAGAATACGGTGTCCAGAAAGGCGGTGGCATGAGGACCTTCGACCTCAAAGACGCCCATATGGGAGACGTCGAAGAGGCCCGCCGCCTCCCGCACCGCCCTATGCTCGTCGCTCACTGAAGTATACCAGACCGGCATCTCCCAACCTGCGAAGGACACCAGCTTTGCTCCCATCTCTTGGTGGACCTCGTACAGGGCCGTACGCTTGAGCGCTGCCTCTGACTCCTCCCAGCGCCATTCCCGCTTACCATCGCTACGCGGAACGGACCGGGATAGGTGCGCCTGTCCCACGAAATATAGTTTCGTCAGGTCAAAAGCCTGCGGGCGAGCGGAAAGAAGTTCAGCAGCCGTCATACCGATCTCCTGGTCTCCATGCCCCTCTGCCTCCCTGTCACGCTGCCTCTCCACTTCCTCCACCATCACTGGCCCTTCCACCTTTCGGAATACGTCTCCCTCATCAAACAGGATGTAACCTTCGGCCAGACCCCGTAGCCATGAAGCCACATGGGCTGCATTCCCAGGTGTCGGAGTGATCAGGTAGCGATCTCGCCCCCACTCGTCTGTATCCTCCCGCGCAACCAGCACTTGGTCCACCAGTTCACCATGCCGATCAAGCATGTAGGTGGGACATGACTCACCTGGCGCGAGTTCGGCCGTGTTGGCGGTGACGACCTGCTGAACGAATGGCCGTGCGCGCCAGCCAGTGACCCGCAGAGCAACAGGTTTGGGGACAGGGTTCTCAGCAACGATGGCATAGTGAGGATAGCCGCTCCGCTGGTACTCAAAGTCAATCCCCGCCTTATCGGCCAGCGCAGCCACGCCTCGTCGCACTTCTTCCAGCACGCCCAACTCGATCTTGCCACGCGGCAGCGTGCCGATGAGACCGTTATAGGCAAAGGGCCGGATGTTGGACACGATGCGACAGATCAGCCCGGCCAAGGTGTCCATATCCGCCTCGTCCAGCCCTCGTTGCGTAACCCAAGGAGTACCCAGGCGAACGCCGGTTGCCAACGAGGTCTCCACATCGCCGGGGATGGTGTTTTTGTTAGCCACGATACCGGCTAGATCGAGGATACGAACAGCAGGCTCTCCCCACACCGGGAAGCCCGTGTCCGAGGGGATGGACTTCAGGTCAATCAGCAGGAGGTGAGTATCGGTCCCACCATAGGCCAGACCCAACCCCCGCTTCTGCAGCGCCTCGGCCAGGGCGGCGGCGTTGGCGACGATCTGGCGCTGAAGCTGGCGGAACTCGTCGGTTTGGGCGATCTGGAAGGCCACGCACAACGCCGCGAATTTATTGACGTGGGGACCGCCCTGCTCACCGGGGAAGACCGCCATGTCAATCTCCTGAGCCAGTTCCTCGTCAGTTGTCAGGATCACCGCACCGCGTGGGCCGCAGATGGTTTTGTGAGTGGTGAAGGTGGTCACGTGAGCAACACCTACCGGGTTGGGGTAGACACCGGCGGCGGCCATCCCAGCGGTGTGGGCGATATCGGCCACCAGGTACGCCCCTATCTCATCGGCGACAGCGCGAAAGGCCTCCCAGTCAGGCGCCCAGGAGTAGGAAGTATACCCGGCGACGATCACTTTCGGCCGGTGCTCGTGCGCCATATCGCGGATGGCATCATAGTCCAGTCGTCCCGTCTTGGGGTCCACCCCATAGGAGACTACCCGGTACCGTTGTCCAGAGATATTGAACTCGGAGCCGTGGGTCAGATGGCCACCCTGGAACAGATCGAGCCCCATCAGCGTGTCCCCCGGCTCCATAAGCGCCCAGTAGACGGCCAGATTAGCCGCAGCTCCAGAGAGAGGCTGAACGTTGACGTGGATGTGTTCAGGTCGCAAGGAGCCGTGGGCGAGAGCTTCAGCACACCGCCGCTGAGCTAGGCACTCGACAAAGTGGACATAGTCAACCCCCTTGTAGAAGCGGCGGTCGGCGTAGCGACGATAGAAGGCCAATTGCCAGGCCACGTCCCGCAGCCGTTCCTCTGGATCGCGCGTCATGCGCAGCGGCGGATAGCCCTCGGCATAGATATTCTGGAAGACAGAGCCCAGCGCCTGACGGACAGCCTGTGGGGCAGATGACTCGGAGGGGATCATGATGAGCTTGCGGGCCTGACGCTCCTCCTCCCAGTGGATGAGATCAGCCACAAACGGCGCAACTTCCTGCAGGTCGGCGCGAACGAGAAAGTCGGACCGGGAATTCACAGGCGGGTTTTCCATTGAGTCTGCTCCCTTGTGAGATGATTGACCCATCACTATTGTAGCACCGACGGGGGATGAGGGCAAGGAGCAACAGCATCCCGTTGCGCCAATTCACCACATTTCCCACGCTTGTTCATAATTCCTACACAGGTTTGTGGCATACTGTGATCAAGATAGAAGGAACGGGGCACGGCGACACCTGGAGGTGTGAACATGCGGGAAATGCAGGAGATTAGATGGTCATCCGGGAGGGAATATGCGAACGAGGTCGTTCGCATACTCTTTGGAGTCATGTTGTTCATCCTGGTGATCGGGATCTGGGCCTACCTCTGGGTTCCGCCGTTAGGCCTCTTCTAACACAATACACAATACCCAGGAGGTGAGAAATGTCTAAATGGTTTTGGGTGAGAGTGGTAGTGACACTGATCCTGATCGGCCTGGTGGTGGTGGGCGGGTATGCGGCCTACCGCACCGGCTGGTCGCAGGGCTACACAGCGGGTCAACTGATGGCTGAGGGCGAACAAGGTGCGGCGACGCCTCCCGACTTTGGTTATCCGATGCACCCCTTCGTTTTCGCGCCCCACTCCGGTGCTAGGTTGCTACTGACGGTCGTGTTGGCGCTGCTGTTCTTCGCGGTGATCGGTAAACTAATCCGCTTCGTCATCTGGGGACCGGTGTGGCGCCACGCGATGACCGGCCCATGGCCCAGGCACAGTGCACGTTGGCACCGGATGCACGGACCTGTGCCCCCCGGTTGGTGGGGCTGTGGGGAACCGCCTGAAGGATGGAGCCAGACGGCCAAGCCGGACGCGGATACGGACGCCGCCGACTGACAAGGCCGCCGCTAGCGGATACGTGCGGGTGACCGCAGACGCCCGTTCACCCGCACGTTCTCTCTACAACAGCTTGGATGTCGTTGGGACAATAGGGACTATACTTCGGCCTACTTGCGCAGATACTCGTAGGCCAGGATCAAAAAGACGCTGGAGGTCCAGGTATAGGCACGATCCCTGAGACCTTCACCCGTGATGGCATCATAGTTCTCCGCCATGCCACTGCGGGCCGCCATGTCGCAGAATCTGCGCGCAAGCTCACGAGCAAACGCCTCCTCCCCGGCACGGGCCAGGCCATCCACGATGATCATCGTCGCCGGCGCCCAGACCGGACCACGCCAATACCCGTCCGATTCGTACAGCGCGCTCCTCAGGCTCTCGGTGGCAAGCCCATGCTCGGTCAGGAAGCGACCTTCGTCCTTCAGTCCCTCAACTAGCTTGGGAAGCACACGCTTGGGCAGGCGACTCCCCAGAACAATGGGCAAGAATGGCAGAAGGCTGTCTGACTCAAAGACCGCGTGGTCTCCTGAACGAGGCGCTATGAACCGATCGCCACGCCACGAATGGGAGAGCAGAAGGTTCACCATAATCCTAGCCCGGCCTCCCCACACGTCCGCCTCCTTCGTTTTTCCGAGGATCCGCGCCACCTCGGACAGGACGTGCATCTGCACGATCAGGTAGGCGGGGAGATCGGGTCCCTCCACCGGAGGGCCTACCTCAAAGACGGTGGCATTATCCCAACCCGAATCGTTCCCGTGGTTGTATTGCGGCATCGCATCGTGGTCATCGTCGCGATAGTCGAACCACCACTGCGTCCAGCGACGGAGCGGTTCGTACACCTCAGCCAGCCGTTCTGCGTCGATAAAATTCGTGCGTTCCATCATCCATTTTAGCGCCCAGCCGTGGATGGGTGGCTTGCAGAAACTCCAATGTACGACGCTGTCGTTGATGCTGTCTGGGAGCAGGCCACTGGCATCCTGATGGTCCAATACGAGCATAAACTGGTCCCAGGCAAGTTCCGGGCTCCCGTAGCACAGCGCCATCGCGTTGAAGCAATTGTCCCAGCTCCAGACACTGTTCATCCAGTTCTTGGACATCAGCATCGCCGGGCGGGTCAGGTGCCCCTCTGGAGCAACCACGGAGGACCAACCGATGTAGGCAGCAAGCTCCCCGGCGGCGAGATACAATCGGGGAACACCTGGCATCTTTCCCAGCCAAGCCTGATACTCTCCGTTCACAGCGTTGTGACAGGCGTCAAAGCTCTCACTGTAGTCCCGTCTCCTCCATACAGTGGTGAACTCTTCTATCGCGCACTCGAAACCGCCCGCATCTGCGTCGGATAGAAAGTCAGCCACAACGTATTCGGATCTATCCACGTGCCAAGGGGCATCAACTACGAGCTGCCCCTCGATAGGCGTAAGCATATACTTGGTTCCAGTTGACCAGCTGACCACCAGCCACCGTTGATTCTCCCCAGGAATCGCGTTCTCGAACGTCTGCGTATCCATCGTCAGTCGGAGGCCAACACCGGTACCCCGGACCCGAACCAGCTTTGGCTCGGCGATACAGATCTCCACATACCCAGCTTCTGTTTCGAGCCGCAGAACCGTAGGCGACGCAATCTCATCGAAGGGAACCAGCTCCTCCCCGCGCAGCAGCCCAACGCGGAAAATCACGTGGAGGGCGCCCGCATGCGATCCGCAACCATGAACCGTTCGCATATACAGCCCATCGGATCTCTCATCTGACTCGCCCAGGTGAGAGAAGGCGATGTACGAGCCATAACGGCTGAATGGCACCGCTTTGAGATCGAAATTCATATTGCCCTCCCAGCTCGGTCAGATATCACCGCGAGACCGATACGCATTACAGGAATATACGGAGGCCCAGTCCAGTTGGAGTGTAGCACAATACAGTAGAGCGGTCAATCTGCCCAAGCCCGCCAACAGCACACCCAGCACATGACGGACGCCTTGAGCGACATTCGCCTGTTGCAGTCCATGTAGGCCGATGAACGGATCGCCAGCGCCGACCGGTTGCGTTTTGCGCACAATATGTTACACTTCGAGCCGCCTTGGTGGCTCGCATAGTACTCTTGCCCAGAAACAACTTTGTGCTCTTGTGGCGGTCTCGCGCCTGATTCCCGTGCCAAAGCAAAGCTATTGATGAACAAATGCATAGGTAGACCGCCGCGTCGCCCACAATGGGGTTTGCACCTGGAACTTTCACGCAATCTTGGAGGTTCTTCGCCTGATGACAACATCACAGACTCAACGAGTCGTTCTTCAACCCGCAACGTATCGACGCATTCAGAAAGGCGTCAATCAGATCGTGCAAGCGGTCCGCCCAACCTTGGGACCACTTCCGCGCCTTGTCGCCATTGACAAGGCTACCCCCGGCAAGACGCCAGAACTCCTCGATGACGGCGGCGTGATTGCCCGGCGCATCATCCAGCTATCCAACCGCGATGAAGACATGGGAGCCATGTTCGTCCGCCAGCTATTGTGGAACCTGCACGAAAAGGTGGGGGACGGAACGGCAACGGCGGCCGTGTTATTCCAGTCCGTCTACGACCAGGGCAGACGATATATCGTCGCTGGCGGCAATCCAATGCTACTAAGCCATCACCTCGAAAGCGGTATGCGCGTGATCCTCGACGAGCTGGAGGGTATGGCAGTCCACCTGGAAGGCAAGAAGAACCTCGCCCAGATCGCCGAGTCTATCTGCTATGATCTTCCTCTGGCAAAAATGCTCGGTGAGGTGTTCGACATTATCGGCGAATACGGTCAGCTTGAGATCCGGTCCGGGCGCAGCCGGGAGATGGAGCGAGAATACGTGGAGGGGATGTACTGGAAGGGCGGTGTCTTGTCGCGCCAGATGATCACCGATCACACCAAGCTCAGAACAGATATGGAGAACGCCGCCATCTTGATCAGCAATCTCAAGATCGAAGACCCTCATCATCTCTTGCCGGTGATAGACAAGGTGCTTCGAGCGGAGATCCGCTCGTTGCTGATCATAGCGAGTGAGCTATCCGAGAGTGCGATGGCCGTCTTGTTGACAGCGAGCCGCGATCCCGCCAAGTTCCACGCCAT
>Ga0180438_10004223_pt1 | contig 20860 bp, 25 predicted proteins | sample SS_ome_12_FD_132455 | JGI IMG/M metagenome (GOLD analysis project Ga0180438, IMG submission 132455) | Hypersaline lake sediment archaeal communities from the Salton Sea, California, USA - SS_3_D_2 metaG | ecosystem: Environmental > Aquatic > Non-marine Saline and Alkaline > Hypersaline >... | reverse complement strand
AAGGACTATGAATACTTGCCAAAAACAAGTGAAGTGATGATTTATCTTTCCATGACAAAAACGATGTTAAGGCGCTATGTATTATGCTCTTAAATTTTCAAACACTCTCTAAGAGGGTGTTTGGAAATTGCTTTGAAGCACAGAATTCTATGATTTTTTGCCCCAAAATTTGGCCGAGAACGGAGCTGAATGGAAACATTCAGCGCAATTTGAGCCAGATATTAGGGCGAAAAGGGAAAATTCTCCACCCAAATGAATTTTCAAACACCCTCTAGGAGAGTCTTTTTTTATTAGCGAGCGCTCGATTGCATCATAGATTATGCACCCAACCCATCCCTCAGAATTTCATTCTGAAGAACTTTAATTCTTGTCTTTAGATGAGCTTTTTTTCTCTTGCAGTTAAGATATTCTGGTGTATCTGGTATAGAAGAATCAATTAATTTATATAGTTTTATTTTTTCTTTTTTCGTTTCACTAGACTTTTGCACTAACTCAATGGCTCGACTGATATGTTGAGGCAACTTCCCCTTACATTCGGTTGCCACGTGTTTTATGACTCCTGATACTAGAATTGCGGCAGTTCCTTTATGATTATCATGTTTTTTTATCTTACTAATCGCGGTCCAAAAATCACCCTTATTTTCTACCCAATTTGGATAGGATCCTTGTTCAAATCGGCGTGCAGTTTCGATTGAAGCGTCAACAGACATTTTTTCTCCTTGGTAAGTTTCAGGTTTAAAAAGACCTAAAACATAAATAAATACAGAATAAATAAAAACAAAAACTAATTTTTATAAAAAAATTAAATTTTAAAGTGAATTATTAAAAATTTATCTAGATTTATAGAAATATTTTGGACGGGTGATTGGAGTTCCTTTTCCCTCTCGAGCAAACTTGCGCTCATAAAGAATTTGGATCGCAATTCCAATGCAGCGAGATAGACCGAATAAGACGGTATAGTACTCAGGATAGGCAAAACCCGCAGCAGACAAAAGAGTGCCTGATACTGCATCCACATTCGGATAAGGGTTGGTGATCTTTGGATTCTCTTTGAGAATTTTAGGTACCTCTTCTCTCAGTAGAAGAGCCACTTTCACAAGGGGATGATCAGGGTAGTGCTTTTTTGCAAAGGCATACTCAAGCGTTGCTCTTGGATCTTCTACTCTAAGGACTGCATGACCAAATCCGGGCACGAGTTCTTTATTTGCCAGCCGCTTTTCGATCAAGTCTGAAATCTGCTTTGAATTAGGGCTTGAGCCTAGAGTCTCACTTACGTCTTTGACAAACTCAAGCGTTTCTTGATTTGCGCTCCCATGCCGTGGGCCTGCTAGGGCACACATCGCAGCAGATAAGGCGCCTAAAAGACCCTCTAAGCCAGAGGCGACCGCCTTTCCTACAAATGCCGAGAGGTTCCCCCCTCCATGATCGTAATGGAGCACGTTGAACAACTTGAAAACCTCTCCAAGAGTCGGATGTTTTTCCGGAAGTTGGATCATCTCGGTAAAAGCTTCCATATACCCCTTAGAAAGGTCTGGAAGAGGCGTCTCGCCCCAACCTGCGTGGTGATTGATCACACAGGCCACCAGATGGGGAAGCTTCCCAATGACTTGCAGACAGTCGAGCTCATAGTTGCCCGTTTTCTCATGGATTTCAAGAAGCAGCAATGCGACTGAAAAAAGCTTCATTGGGTGCCCTTCTCTAGGGAGCTGATAGATCTGCTGGACCACCTTCTCCGATAGATGAGAGACTTTGCCGATCTTAGCAAAAAAGGTTTTTACCTCTTCTGCATTGCCCTGCTTTCCATAATAGAGGAGATAGATGACCTCTTCAGGCTTCCAAGATGCGATTTGGCTTAAGGGCTTACCGCAGTAATGAAGTCCTGTCTTTGGATCAACAGAAGAGGTAACGCAAAAGCCGACGGGATAGCCACGCATGCCCGTCTCTAAGTTCTTCTCAGTGACTTCAAAAAGAATTTCATCCATAGTTTACCAAACCTAAAGGAGATGCCTGACGGCCTCTCTCTCTTCTAGAAGCTCTTTCTCGGTCAAAGAGATTTTCTCTTTCAAAAAGTCATCGAAGCCAAGCCCTTCAATGATTTCTACTTTTCCCCCTCCAAGAGACCTACAAGGAAATGAGAAGACCAAGTTGCTCTCTATCCCATACGGGTTATGATCTGTAGAAAGACCTACAGAGAACCATTCACCAGCCGGGGTTGGAAAAATAAGAGAGCGGATCGAATCGATGATTGCATTGGCTGCTGATCCCGCAGACGATTTCCCCCTCGCCTGTATCACTTTTGCACCTCGAGTCTGGACCCCTTGAAAAAACTCAGTCTCAAGCCATGTCCGATCTTGGATTACTTCTTCTGCTGGTTTTCCCTTGATTTTTGCATTTTTGAAATCAGGTACTTGAGTTGATGAATGGTTGCCCCAAATACTTACCTGGCTTACCTCATCCACTCCAACACCCGCTTTTTTTGCCAGCATTGACATCGCTCTATTTTGATCCAGCATGGTCATGGCAAAAAAACGAGACGGATCGATTTTTGGTGCATTGCGCATAGCAATCAGAGCGTTCGTATTACACGGATTTCCCGTAACAAAGATGAGAGGATTTACAGCGGCTCTTTCATTGATCAACTTCCCTTGATCAATAAAAATTTTGCCATTTTCTGATAAAAGGTCCTTTCGCTCCATTCCAGGACCTCTAGGCTTGGCTCCCACCAAAAGAAAGATATCTCCTCCCTCAAAGGCTTGATTTGGATCTGCTGAGATCTCTACTTCTTTGAGAAGAGGGAACGCGCAATCTTCTAGCTCCATCTTCACCCCTTCAAGCCCAGCTAGAGCTGCGGGAACCTCTAAGAGTGAAAGGATTACGGGTTGATCTAACCCCAGCATCTCACCTGAAGCTACCCTAAAACTCAGCGCATAGCCAATTTGGCCCGCTCCCCCGGTGATCACAATTTTCTTGGTCGGCTTCTTTTGCATATAAATTTTTAATACATATCACTTGCCCCGAATGTCAAGTTGAGTTTTACCAGCCCATCCCCTACAATTGGGCTTATGACCTGGCTCGTTGCCCTTATGTATGCCACCTGGTCGAGCATTTTTGCTTTCGGCAAGGTAGTTCTGCAGACAACTACTCCCCTTTTTCTTACCGGTTCTCGCATGCTTTTAGCTGGATTGATCATGGTGGGATTTCTTGCATGGAAAAAACCCTCGGCCTTCCGCATGTCGCGCAGCCAGTGGACTTCAATCGGTCTATTGGCAGTTTTTAGCATCTTTCTTACAAATTTTTTAGAGTTCTGGGGGCTGCAGTATCTAAGTGCAGCAAAAACCTGTTTTATCTACAGCCTCTCCCCTTTCTTTGCGGCTCTTCTTTCCTACATCCATTTCAAAGAGAAGATGAACCGGATGAAATGGGTAGGGATGGTGATTGGATTTCTAGGGGTGATTCCGGTTTTGATGACACAGACCGGATCGGAAGAGCTGTTCCAAGCCTTTGCGTTTTTCACTTGGCCCACCCTAGCGATCGTAGGCGCTGCGCTTTTTTCGATCTATGGATGGGTGATCTTAAGACTCGTTGTCAAAGACAATGAGGTCTCTCCCGTCACAGCCAATGGAACAAGCATGCTTATTGGTGGCGTCTTAGCCCTGATTTGTTCTGGCTTTGTTGATACTTGGTCGCCGCTGCCTGTCAATCCGGGACAAGGCTCGCCTTTTCTGATGGGCCTCATTGGCATGACCTTCCTCTACAACATCCTTTGCTACAATGCCTATGGATGGATGCTCAAGCGCTTCACAGCAACCTTCCTCTCATTCATGGGACTTCTCTCCCCCATTTTCGCCTCTCTTTCGGGCTGGCTCTTTTTAGGAGAACCTCCCTCCTGGCAAATTCTGTTGTCTACGGGGATTGTATCAATCGGTCTTTGGATCGTCTATCGCGCAGAGCTCAAGCAAGGCTACATCAACAAGTCTCCTCCTTCCGAAGCTTCCGCCTAATATATGGGCGTCGGGGCGATACGCCCCGACGTTCACAAAAGAGTCCTTTATTCTGTAACTGAAAACTCGATAGAATTGACAACTGATCTTGAGAATGGCTCGAGCGATTCGAACGATCCATTAGTTATTAAACCCGTTACCACAAAAAACACGTGGTGGTTCTCAACGAAAATATGGGCGTCCGCTCCCGTATTAAGATCTTCGTCCAGTGCAATGAATCGATACCTCTCTCCAGGATTGTCACCTTGGCGAAGACTCTCTTCGAAAGAAAATTCAAACTCATCGTCGTCATCATCCCAGTCTTCATCGTCTTCACCCTCAAAACAGCCTCCTGTGACTAGTGAAAACTGCTGTTGCAGCGAGCTATAGATACTTGCAAAGGTCTCATTTGTTAAATTGCCCAAGGGGTACTTGGCAACAATCATAACGCGGGTACATTCTAAGGAAAAAGGGGAGCTATAAACATGAGCTTTTAATCCATCTCCTTTCCCTTGTACCACGGTCCATGCAAGGTTCATTCCTTCGGGAATCGCGAGAGAAAAGCCGGCTTGTTCATCTTTAAAAACAGCATCTGAGGCAAAGGTCGGGGCTCCGATAGCTAAAAGCAATGCAATAAACATCGATCTCATTGTACATCTCCGTTTTGAGGTTCATAAAATGAACATTTTCGCTTTGATCTAAGATTTGTTACAAGGAGAATCATTCGTCGAAGTCGATTGAATAGACGAGATTGACCATGAGCGCTTCCATTCTTTGATCATCGTAGAGCTCATCATCTTTTTTCATTAGGCCAACTGAAATTCCATACCCATCTTTGACAAAGAAGTAATCGCAAATGTAGAGCGGCTCGGAATTGGTATCAGAGATCACAAGCGCTTTTACTTTGCACTTACTCATCTCAATCTGACCCACTCTCAGATGCTTGAACTCTAGCCCTTCGAAGACAATCTTCTCATCCTCGTCGGTTAAGGTCCGGTTAAAGTGGTACGTTAGATCTTTGCATCGATCATATTTTTCTATTTCAATAGTGAGCACGCTTTGGTTCGGATCTGAGAACTCATACCACCAAATATCTCCATCTTGATTAAGCTTGCTCTCCTCTTCAGAAAAGGAATACCCATCGGGCACTTCCCAGCTCATGTGGCTATACACATCGGTGAAGATCTGGCCTTGTGAAAAAACAGTAAAGGGAAGAAGGAGAAAAAGCGAAAGCAAAAGTTTCATGGTTCTCTCGAAACGTTTGCGGTTACCAAGACTTGAACTTGGGACCTCAACATTATCAGTGTTGCGCTCTAACCAACTGAGCTATAACCGCGAAAAGATAAAAATGGAGGCTAGGAGAGTCGAACTCCTGACCTTCTGAATGCAAATCAGACGCTCTACCAACTAAGCTAAGCCCCCATCAGTCCTTTTTATCTTCCATAAGAAGAAAGACATTACGATACACGATCGGTCAGTTTCTGGCAATCATGGTTTAGAAATGGTGCTCCTTCAACCACTTTTTGGGATCTTTCAAAAGTTGCTCCACCATGTTTGGCAAGCAATTTTTTAATTTGTGGACCGGTTCCCAGCCCAGTATTTCTTCGGCCTTTTTCGGATCCACATCGTAATGATCGTCAGCTAAATCGATCATCCATGGCTGGATAAACACATCGGATCCTGGGATCAGTCTCTGAAGCTGCGCACCTATTTTGGCCATCATTTTAGGGATCGCAAAAGTAGCCCATTTCTTTCCATGGAGAAGCCTTCCCATCTCTTCCTGCAATTCTCCATACGATAGAACGGTTTTTTCTCCGAGGACAAATAGTTCATCGCGGGGAAGGTTTTTTCGCTTTTCAACAATCTTCTTGACCGCTGAGACGAGGTCCTCCATATGCAAAAAGCTAGCTCCATGCTTGAGGTTTCCGGGGAAAAAATGACTCTCCAATTTTTTCTCATAGATCCGTTTCATCTGCTGAGATAAGGGAATCGAATGGCATCCATCATCGTAGACTCTTGCAATGCGCACGATCACACTCGATGCGGGGAGGGTTCTATTTTGAATCAGCTCTTCTGTCTTTACCTTCGATAGAGGGTATTCCCACTTTGGGTCAACTAAGGAGTCTTCACGGATTTTTTCACCAACCGCAACGGGAGCATAGACAAGCAAAGTGCTCGAAAAGAGAAACTGCTCCACCTCAAAATTAGATAGCGCCTCAAGAAGGTTGCGCGTCCCGCCAATGGTGATCTGCTCATATTTCTCCCAGTTGCCCCCTTTAAAGGTATAGTAGGCAGCGAGGTGAACCACCGATGCGATCTTCTTCCCATATTTCTCTTTCACTTTTGAAAGAGAGTCTTTGACATTTTGTAGTGAGCTCAGGTCTGTGTAGAAATAATCGCTTCCCGGGCAACCTCCTTCCGGGTTGCAAATATCGAGTCCTACGACCTCATAGTCCTGGGCAAGAGCCCTTGCAACTTGAGACCCAATCCTGCCACATACACCTGTGACTAAAGCAACTGGTTTTTTTCTTTCGATATTCCCGTTTTAAAACAGTTTTTGACTATTATACAAGAGATGAGACTATCCCACTCTTTCAAGGAGATGCTTTTTGGCTCTTTTCTGCAAATTTCCCGCATCATTTCTTGGCCTACTTTCCCAAGTATGCCCTTCGAAAAGAGACGAAAAAATTTCCCAAAAAAAATTTCAAAAATCAAATTCCTCAAATAGTGGGATAGCCTCATGAGACGACTATTTTTTGGGTTTTCGATTGCAGCCCCCTGGGACATTTCCTATCCGGAGGGTAGGCTCATTGCCCAAAGCTCTCGCCACATCACTCTCGCCTTTTTAGGAAATATTGATTTTTCTCCCTTAGAAGAAAAGCTCAGTGAAATCCCTCTCCCCTCATTTCCCATTGGACCAGTAGGGAAAACGGATCAGGTACTTTTTCTTCCTGAAAAAAAGCCACGTGTTGTCGCTCACCATGTTAGCTGGATATCCGATGGTGAGAAGATTGAAAGGTACCATCAGCAGCTCCTTGACTGGCTAGAAACACTTGGATTTAAGGTTGCCCGCCGCCCTTTTCTCCCACACACTACTTTAGCTAGAAGCCCGTTTGATCCAACCAAGTGGGAAGAAGCTTTCCATCCTCTTCCCCTTTTTATTTCAGGGATCACCCTTTATGAGAGTTTAGGCAACTTAACGTACACACCCATATGGGAAAACAAATTGATCCTTCCGTTCGAGGAGTTTGAACACACGGCTGATATCGCATTTCACGTGAGGGGGATGACAGAAAATGAACTCTACCTCCACGCCGCCCTAGCACTTTCATTTACCTTTCCTCCAATTCTCTCATTTTTAGAAAATATCGAAATGCCCGATCACAATGCAGTTGTTCGCGCGCTGAACAAAATGATCGCTACATGTGATCTTGAAATGGGTTGTCCTTTTAAAGCAGTGAGCTATCATGGAGAGCTAAAGAAAGACACAAACCAATTGCTCCACTGGGAGATGATCGTCGATGTATAAACTAAAAAAAATAGCGCCCGCGACGCATCTTTTAGAAAAAGGGCCGGGGATGCTGGTTCCCGGACTGATCATCGCTACAGAGGAGCTTATCGATCAGATAGACTTTGAGCGTCCCCTCGAGCAGGTGCGCAATGTTGCTTTTCTGCCTGGAATCGTAGGTCACAGCATTGCCATGCCCGACATTCACTGGGGATATGGCTTCCCGATTGGCGGTGTCGCTGCCATGGACCCTGAAAGAGGGGTGATCAGCCCTGGTGGCGTTGGATATGACATTAACTGCGGCGTGCGTCTTGCCCTCATCCCCGAAACTCTTGCTTGCCTTCAAGGACCTAGTGGAGAAAGGCTACTCAAAAAAATTTTTGAACTGGTCCCCTCAGGGATCGGAAGGGGCCAAAAAAAAACACGCGGCTTGTCAGAGCAAGACTATAAACGCATTGAAAAAATGGGAGCTGCCTTTTCTATTGAGCGGGGCGAAGGCCTGCCAGAAGATTTAGATCACATCGAGAGCAATGGAGCGATCGAAGAAGCCAATATGGATCTTGTGTCCGATGTTGCAAAGCAGCGAGGGAAAGCGCAACTTGGTTCCATTGGTTCAGGCAATCATTTTGTCGAAATAGGAGAGATCGAAGAGATCTATCGCCCCGAGGTTGCTTCGCAGTGGGGTGTGGAAGTTAAGCAACTGTATCTTCTGATCCACTCGGGCTCGCGGGGATTTGGACATCAGGTTTGTCAAGACACCCTAGACCACTTCATTGGGAAGGGCTATGCAGAAACTCTTCCCGATAAACAACTAGTCGCAGCCCCACTAACTAGCCAAGATGGACAAGACTATTTCCAAGCAATGGCAGCAGCTGCGAACTTTGCCTTTGCCAACAGGCAAACGATTTTGCATGAGGTGCGCCGCGCTATTGAAGAAGAGCTTGGTATTCCCCAAAAAGAGGTGCGGCTTCTCTATGATATCTGCCACAACATTGCCAAATTTGAAACACACGAAGTAGATGGCGTGCTCCGCCGTCTATGTGTCCATCGCAAAGGAGCGACACGTGCATTCGGAGCTGGGGCGGAAGAGTTAAGCCCCCTATTTAAACAAACGGGCCAACCTGTCCTTGTTCCTGGGGACATGGGTAGAGCCAGCCATCTAATGGTGGGCCTTGGCAACCCTCTCACCTTTTGTAGCTCATGCCACGGCGCTGGAAGGGCACGCAGCCGCGTTAAATCGTCGCAAACCTGGCGAGGAAGAGATATTTTCGATTATATGAAAAAACAAGAAGTGACCGTGATGGCCACTTCAAAACGCACCGTGGCAGAAGAAATGCCCGATGCCTATAAAGATGTCGACAAGGTGGTCGATGCTGTGGAGGAAGCCTCCTTAGCTGCTAAGGTCGCTCGCCTCAGACCCCGCCTCGTGATCAAGGGATAAGGGAGCCTTTAGGCCCGCTTCGAGATCAACAGATTCAACCTGCTCAATACCAGAGCCTTGCATTTTTGGCTCTTCTTTAAGCCCCTTTGTGCATACTGTGGATGAGCAAATTGCCATCATAAACAAAAATAAAGCTTTATTAACCAGTAACATATGACGTCCTCCTATTTAGGATGAGACCATTATACCAAAGCGGAAGATTCTAGTTAAATAAAGTTATTTTTTTATTTAATAAAAACACAAACATACCTTATAATGATGACTTGTAGAACAGATACACTTATTAAAATAATAACCACAAAGGCAAAATAATGACTCATCAAATTTCTTGTAATAATCAATCCGCTTTTTCTGCTCCACAGAGAGAAAAAATGACACCAGCAGAAATCGCCTTCTTTCAGATGCTTGACTGTAACGAAAGCGGACAATACAATAAGGCTTTAGATAAAGCAAATGAGGCGCTCAAAAAATTAGGGGAGAATGAATCGACACTTTCTTCCTTTGTATGGAACGAAATAGGGAAGTCAAAGCTTAAACTACAAAAATATGAACAGGCCGCTAAAGCGTTTCAAAAAGTCATCGAAACGGGCCCGAAAGACCCTCAAATCAATGCAGATACTTACCTGGGAATGGCTAGGACGCATCTAGCTCTTGGAAACAAGGAAACTGCTCATATTTATGCTAAGATGGGAGTCGAGCAGAGATGTACCGATTCAACAAAACTGGAGCTGTGGAAAATCCACGTTGAAACTCGCCAGGTGATACCCCCTACTCTTTATACCGCGTGTCTTGGCATAGGAGATTTTGATCAAGTAAAACGACTTTTAGAAGCAGGAGCTGATCCCAATGAAAAAGATGACGTCACAGGGGAAACGCCTCTTATGGTTGCTTGTTGTTCGGATAAAAATGTTTTTGTGTGCGGACTTCTGGTTAAGTACGGCGTTCATATAGAAGAAACTAATAACATCGGTCAAACGGCACTGTCTATAGCTCAAGAGTCTGGTGCTAAAAAAGTAGCTGATCTCCTGAAAGACATTTATCCGTATAGACTTTTTGAGGCAGCACAGACAAATAATACAAACACGATGGAAAAAATCCTCTCGCAAACTAATTGCGATCTTGATTGGGAGCATCCCAAAACAGGAGAAACAGCTCTTATGGTTGCTTGTCGTTCGGATGAAAATGTTTCTGCGTGCGCACTTCTGGTTATGTACGGCGCTCATATAGAAGAAACTAGTAACATCGGTAAAACGGCACTGTCTATAGCTGAAGAGTCTGGTGCTACAAAAGTAGCTGCTCTCCTGAAAGCCATTTATCCGTATAGACTTTTTGAGGCAGCACAGACAAATAATACAAACAGGATGAAAAAAATCCTCTCGCAAACTAATTGCGATCTTGATTGGGTGCATCCCAAAACAGGAGAAACAGCTCTTATGGCGGCTGTGAGGGCAGGTGCAAGCAATGCCGTAGAATTAATCGTACAAAAAGGGGCTTCTGTGAAAAACATAAAAAATACAAATGGCCAAAATGCTCTACAGATCGCACAGTCCCAAGAAACACCCAATTCGACAATCATCAACGCTTTAACAAAAGCCACAACTGAATCCGCTCCAATATCTAGTTCTAGTCAGACAAGTCGGCCTCGGGGCCGCGGCCGCCTTGTTCGGAGTGGTTCTAGTTCGGATCTGTCGGCACAGCACGGCTCTTCTTCTCAAACTGGAAGACCCCCTTCTCCAGCACCAGATCAGTTTAATCTCTCATCATTTGTTGAAGTCTCGACAGAAGAGCCAAACCTAGACTAACTCTTCGGTTTTTTTATTGCCCTAATTGAATAGGTGGCGACAAGGCGAGCTACGATCAGGGCCAGGTAAAACTGGCCAATGATCCCTTCAGCGACAGCCATCATCTGCCCCACATCTGTTGTGGGCGTAATGTCCCCATATCCAATGGCTAAGATCGTGATGAAGCTAAAATAGACCATCTCCGAGTGGTAGTGACCATGGGGGAAAAGAAGGGGTCTTTCTGAAAGCCCACTAAATGAGCCTGCATATAAAAATTCCATGATCGTGTAGATGATTGAAAAGGCAAAGCCAATCATGAAGTAAACGCAAATGGTTCCTCTTAGCACGTCGGCATTCACCTTCCCAAGAAGGACTCGGCTTAAGAGAGAAAAAATGGCAAAGATCAGAAAAATGAGTGAAGCGGAAAGCGCAGCTACGAAAAAGAACTCATCAGGTTTGAAAAGACTGAGCCAATTGAGGATAAACGTGGGGATCCCTAAAAAAAGAGCGGTGATCTTCACAGGGGCCGTATGGTGGCAATTGAAAACCGCTGCGAGCAAAACTCCAGTAAAGAAAAGATGCCAGATGGCAATGTAGTCAACGCCTAGATTGTAGGGACGAAAAACAAATAACAGAATAAGGAAGATCAGCAGCTGCTTAAAATCGCCGACGAGAAGTTTGCGCAAGCCTTTGCTAAATGTATCCGATGCTTTACTCACTTTGAAGACTCCTTCTCATTTCGGAGCGGCTTGCCACTTGCCATTCCTGCTGTGACTACGTAGCGCATCCCTTGCTCTACGCTCATATCAACCGGTTGAACGCGAGACCGGGGTACAGTCAACGTGAAGCCTCCTATCTGGTAGCTTAACGGAATATAGACGTTTACACGATCATCATCGCCAAACTCATCTGGCAAATCAGTAAAGTCTTCCCGAGTTAAAATCCCCAAAAATCGCATCTCATCGATCTCAATCACCACCATCTTCCCTTTCTTTTCTTGGTCTTTAGGTTTGAAGTAGCCCATCATGTCCCCTACCGAGTTGTAGAGGGTTTTAAAGAAAGGAATCCGATTTAAAATCCGATCAAAGAGGTTCGTTACCTTCTGAATAAGGATATTGTTGACCAAGATACCCACAAAAAAGATAAAGACAAAGGCAACTAGCAGGCCCATCCCTGGGAAGTAGTCGTCACCCACAAGCCATTTAAGAGGAACTCGAAAAATATCCTCGAGCACACCAAAAAGCCAGATGAGAATAGCAATTGAGATTGCAACAGGAGCAAGCGCAATCAGCCCTCTCTTGAAAATTTTTCCCATAAGCTCTCCCCTTTCTCCATTCTTGATAGCAATCTTTTCTAGAATCTGCAAGCCAAAAAATCACGGGTATGTTTATAGGTAAGAAAAAAGGGAGGTCCTAAATGAAGGAAGAAATTCTAGTGGTTGCCAGCAAAGTAAAGGCAATGATCAAAAATGAATCAGGAATGAGCACATCAGCTGGCTGTATGCCAGTGCTTACCTTAATTGTTAAGGAAGAGTGTCTCAAAGCCATTGAGAACGCTCGACAAGATGGCCGTAAGACGGTGATGGACAGGGATTTCCATAAGCACAGCTAAGTATGCATCGAATCTACCACCCCATTAAGTGGGTTGTCTGGGCACTAGCGGCTCTTTTCTACTTTTATGAGTTTTTGATCCGCGTTGCCCCAACAGTGATGGTCTCAGAGCTGATGAGCGCTTTTGGTGTGACTGCTACAGCAATCGGAACCTTAAGCGCCTTCTACTTCTTCACGTATGGCCCACTTCAACTCCCCGTCGGGATCTTGACCGATCGATATGGGGCGCGCAAGCTCTTAGCTCTCGCCTCTTTGATTGCAGGACTCGGCTCTTTGCTCTTTGCCATTGCGCAAGAGTATTGGGTAGCTGCGCTCGGCCGCTGCTTTATGGGGATCGGCTCTGCTTTTGCCTTTGTCTGCATGATCTATATCTCTTCCCACTGGTTCAAAGAGAGCAAGCGGGGAATTTTGATTGGTCTTGCCAATGGAGCAGGGATGATTGGAGCCATCATGGGCGAAGGGCCTCTTCGCCTTGTAATGCATTCTTACGGATGGCGCCTCTCTCTTTTTGGCTTAGGGCTATTTGGGGTATTCCTTGCTCTTTTCATTTATCTTCTTGTGCGCAACGGACCTCAAAAGATCCTCGAAAAAGAGGTAAAAAATAAGAAAAGGCCAATCCCTATTCGAAAAAAGTTAAGCGCCGTATGTCACTGCCATCAAAACTGGTTGGTTGCTATGGTGAGCCTTTTTTCCTATGTGGCAACCCCTGGGTTTGCAGGGCTTTGGGGAATCCCCTTCATCCACAATCTTTACAATATCTCGATCGAGCTTTCCGGCTTTGCCGTATCGATGATCTTTGTCGGATGGGCCATTGGTGGGCCTCTTTTCGGCCAGATTTCGGATCGGCTCAAAACAAAAAAGCCAATCTTAATTTTTTCTGGGGTCATCTGCGCCTTCTTAATTGCCTGGATTATCTATATCCCTAACCTGCCCTTGCCGCTCCTCTTCACCCTGCTCTTTCTTCTCGGTCTAGTCAGCGGAGCGCAGCTTCTTACCTATGGCTACGCCATTGATGTAAGTCCCGACTTTGCGAAGGCGACTTCAACCGCCTTCACCAACTTTGTGGCCATTATGGGTTCTGCTGTGATGCAGATGTTGATTGGAATTTTGCTCGATCTCCAATGGACCGGCAATATGGCTCAAGGGGTAAGGGTGTATTCCGATAGCGCCTATATTCTTGCAATGACTTGTTTCCCTATCTGTTTTCTGATCTCTGCTTTCTTAAGCCTGTTCCTTCAGAAAAAAACAAAAAAACCCCGCTCGTAAGATGCGTGCAGCTCTTCTCGAAAAAGTTGGCTCCCCCCTTGTGATTAAAGAGGTAGAAAAGCCGGTTGCAGAAAAAGGTGAAGTGCTCATCAAAGTGTCTTGCTGCGCTCTTTGTCGCACTGATCTTCACATTCTCGACGATGAGTTAAAAGACCCGAAGCTTCCCCTGATCTTAGGACACCAGATTGTTGGCACAACCCCTGATGGATCCAGGGTGGGAGTGCCTTGGCTTGGGAAAAGCTGCCAAAACTGTCCCTATTGCGAAGCCGGAGATGAAAATCTTTGCGACCACCCTACGTTCACTGGCTATACGAAAAACGGGGGGTTTGCAGAATATACAGTGGCGGATGAGAGATTTATCTTTCCCCTCCCCTTTTTCTCTCACAGGGGCCCCTCTGATCTTGAGCTAGCCCCTTTACTCTGCGCTGGGATGATTGGCTATCGAAGCTTGAAGATGACAGGCGATGCAAAGCGAGTAGGGTTTTATGGGTTTGGCGCAGCTGCCCACCTTCTAATCCAGGTTGCTCTGTACCAAAATAGGGAAGTCTATGCCTTAACCAAACCAGGCGATGTAAAGACACAAGAGCGAGCAAAACACCTCGGAGCTGTTTGGGCAGGTGACTCAACAAGTCCCCCTCCAAAGCCACTTGATGCAGCGATCCTCTTTGCTCCAGTGGGAGAACTTGTCCCTCTTGCCCTAAGAGCTGTTGGCAAAAAAGGGATTGTTGTGTGCGGCGGGATCCATATGAGCGATATCCCTTCTTTCCCCTACTCCATTCTTTGGGAAGAGCGGACGCTCACCTCTGTTGCGAACCTGACGAGAAAAGATGGAGAGGAGTTTTTGGCTCTGGCTCCGAAAATCCCCATAAAAACCGAAGTCAATCCTTACCCTATAGAAAAGATCAATGATGCGATTGATGACCTAAGAAAAGGAAGGCTTAGCGGCTCTGCCGTAATTTTTATTTAGAGAACCGGCCCATCGTTGGATCGACCATCTTCACAAGATCAGCCGGCTCCATCACGATGGACTCTGTTCGAAGAGCGCAGTTAAAAGCAGACTGCTTTTTTTCTAAGATCGCCTCATCGAAGTAGGTTTCGAGATTGAGAAGAGGGCCAAAGGGAGGGACAGCCCCTACCTCAACTCCAAAACGCTCTTGAATGACTTCTTTATCTTCAAACTCACACTTTTCACCGACTGCCTTTGCAACAGCTTTCATATCCACTCTCAGATCCGCTGGAATATTGACTTGGAAATTTTTCTTGCTTTGCTTTCCTCGCAAGATGAGTGATTTCACTCCTTCCTCAAGAGAGATCCCTCGCATTTTTGCCGTCTCTTCCGAAGAGACGGGTGTCTCATCATGGGTTAGGTGAGTAAACTCGATATTGTTTTGATGAAGCAATCTCACAATCTCATTGCGAAGATTCTCTCCACCAAAGACGATGTTCGCCTTGATCCGATTCCCTGCAATCCGTTTGGGGTCTGAAGGGAACAGACACGCTTCACGGATGTTTTTAAGACCCAGCAGAGTCATCGTGAGCCGCTCAAGCCCCATCCCAAATCCTCCATGGGGAGGCATTCCATAGCGGAAAACGGTCAAGTAGTCGGTGAAGTTTTCAGGATCCATCCCCTTTTCCTTGATCCCTGCCACCATCGAATCGAGCGTGTGACAACGCTGCCCGCCCGATGTGATCTCGGTGCCAGCGCAAATAAGATCGAAGGTATTGGTCAGCTCAGGGTTTTCCTCTGACACATACGAGTAGAACGGTCTTTTTTCTTTTTTCCAGTCGGTGACAAAAATCAAATCGGTCCCATGCTCTTCTTTTGCGAATTTGCAAAGTTCTTTCTCTGCAGCAGGGCTTAGGTCAGGTTCCGAACGCTCATCAAGTCCCGTGCGCTTAAAGAAGATCTCCTGGGCCTGCGCAAAAGTAACCCGAGGAATTGTTACTTCATCAGGACAAGTGACAAGCTTTGTTTCCAAAACAGCAAGCTCTTTTTGGCAGTGGGCATTCAGATGTTTGATGATCGCCTTGATGCATCCTTCTTGAATGTCGAGCAACTCGTGCCAGTGATCAAAAAAGCCCATCTCAAACTCAAACTGCTTCCCCTCAGCCAAGTGTCTTGGCGTATGGGAAGGTTCCGCGCGAAAAAAGGGCATCAGTGCAAAGACTCGCTCATTCACCCCCACCATGATTTGTTTGTAGAGCTGAGAGCTTTGGGCTAACGTTGCAGTGTAGCCAAAGTAGTCGACATTGAAAAACTCAGCTCCCCCTTCCGAGGAAGCGCCGATGATATTGGGTCCGAAGTACTCAACAGCTTCGACCAGATCATGCATATACAGGCGAAAGGCGTGGACCATCTCAGCTTGAATTTTGAAGACAGCTTGGATCTTTTGATTGCGTAGAGCAATGGACCGATGGTCTAGAACAAAGTCGAGATCGGAGGGGATTTCACGTCGGTAATATTCTACCGGGGGTGGCTCACTGATCGGGAGCTCTACCGTCACCTTGGGCTCAGTCACCTCAACCCCAAGAGTTGCCTCTTTCGAAGCGACAGGGATTCCTTCCACGCGTAAGATAGCTCCGGGCTGGAGCTGAGCAAGCTCCTTAGCTACTTCTTTGTCTTGGATCACGATTTGGGCAAAGCCGCTTCGATCGCGCAAGATCAAAAAGCCGAGCTTTCCCATCGAGCGGAAGCTATTGAGCCATCCACGAAGGAGCACTTTTTGCCCGACGTGGGAGAGAAGATCTGAAGAAATTATTCGGCCCATAAGAGGATAGGATACCAAAACCTGAGATTGCAAACAATAGAGGGTGAAGGAATAAGTACGTTTTATTTTAAATTTATGGAGGCAACATGCTGGCAGAGCTCCCTACCAAAAAAGATCGCCAAACAGTCACAAAAGAAGGAAAGTCTTTAACTCCAAGAATTGAGGGAGTCGAATTACGACGTCTTATCGCTCATGAAGATGAACGTGGTGAGGTGATGGAAATGTAGAATCCGTCTTGGGGACTTCATCCAGACCCCCTTGTTTATATCTATCAAGTTCGGATCCGGCCAAGAAAAATCAAAGGCTGGGTTGTCCATAAAGAGCAAGAAGACTGCATCTTTAACTGTGTTGGCACTTTACGAATCGTACTTTATGACGCACGTGAAGACTCCCCTACCTATCAGATGATCAACCAATTTGTCCTGTCTGAAAGGAGTCCATCTTTGATTATCTTCCCTCGAGGGGTCTTTCATGCTCTTCAAAATATTGGAGAGACGGATGCTATTTTCATCAACATGCCAACAAAACGCTACAACCATCAAAATCCCGACAAATATAGGCTTCCGATCAAAAACGATGTGATCCCCTTCGACTTTGATGATCCCCTAGGATGGTAGTTTGGGGATGGTAGGAATGCCTCTTGTTAGTGTGATTGTCGCAACGTACCACAGACCTAAGCTGGTCGAGCTAGCCATCCAGAGCATCTTGAATCAAGACTTCACAGATTTTGAAGTCTTGGTGGTGGGTGATAATTGCACTGATGATGCAGAACAAGTAGTTGCCTCCTTCAATGACAAGCGAGTTCGTTGGCTGAATTTAAAGGAAAGGGTTGGCAATCAAGCTGGGCCCAATAACGAAGGGCTTCGCCAGGCAAAGGGAAAATATATTGCATACCTAGGCCATGACGATCTTTGGTTTCCCTGGCACCTCTCAAACCTTGTTCAAACCCTACAAAAAGGAGTAGAGTTTGCTTTTCTCTAGCTGCGTTTGTCTACCAAGACCACATTGAGGCACATGGGACACCTTTTCTTATTCCAGGGATAAAAAATCCTTACTCATTTCCTAGTTCCTGGGTTTGTGCACCCAGTTCCTGGATTCACGAAAAAGCGTTAATCAATCGAATAGGCCTCTGGCGAACGGACAAGATGAATTTGGTCGTTTTAATGGACAGAGAGTTCTTCAACCGCGCCTTGAAAGGCGGTAGTCAACCCGAATTTGTTCCTTCTCTCTCATTGATTAAATTCCCTTCTCCAAATTGGAAAATGTATGCTTTAACGAACTTTCCTCAAGAAAAAATGGCAGAAAAGCTATTTGAAGACCCCTATCAACTCCATCGTGAAATTCTAACAAAAATAGCGGTTAAAAGTGCTTTGCATGCTCAAGAGAGTCGCTCCAAATTACGAAAGAAAATTTCTATTCTTCTTGACCTCTATGGGAAAGAACGATGGCCTGTTTCTATCTGGATGAATCGAAGAATCAAAAAGATCATTAAAAACAATCAGCTCCAAAGAGGCCTAGCTAAGAACGACCCCTAAACCTTTGATCAGCTCAGCAGCTTCTGGCATAGAAAATTTGGCGCCTTTAAGCCGGTTATCCACTGGATCCATCCCATACTCTATCGCATCCGTAAAGTCGGCTTTTTCAAGGTTTGTTTGATGAAAGATCGATCCAGCCAAGCTCGATCTTGCAAAAGAGACTTTTTCACAGCTTGCCTGAGAAAAAATGCATTCTTTGAGTACAGAATCGGTAAAAGAGCACCCTTTAAGCTTCATCTGCGCGAAGTTGCACGAGTGAAGAAGACTCTTTTGAAAACAGATCTCAAAAAAAGTGGGATCGCAAAGGGTAAAGTCAACCCCCATCAGCTTTGACTCGATAAAAGAGACTCCCTGAAACCTCGCATTTTCCAACTTAAGAACGACAAAGCTGCAAGAGACAAACTTGCAGTCAAAAAAACGCCACTTAGAAAGGTCCACCCGATCAAAGATACATTTTTCAAACTGGCACTCGAGAAAGGACTGGGGCTCTCCCCCTTCGAACGAGATGTCTCGAAATTTTTTTTCCTGTGTTTCCTTCACTTGTGTAAATATTTCCTTTCAGGCATACGCCCGAGTATGATCTATCCAGATAAAGCACAGACAGCCAAAGCCGTTGAAAAGCACTATAACAGCCTCGATGAATTTTATCGAAAGCTTTGGGGGGACCACCTCCACCATGGACTTTGGAAGAGCGGTAAGGAGACCGTTGAAGAAGCGACCGAGCAGCTGATCGATCTTGTGGTTAAGGCAGGAAACATCCAAGAGATGAGCCGGATTTGTGATGTTGGTTGCGGTTATGGAGCCACCTCCCGCTATCTTGCAGAAAGCTGCAAAGCCTATGTCACTGCGATGACTCTCTCCTCTTCCCAGTGGAACTACGCAACTAAAATCAACCCCACCTCCACAAACCCTCAATATCTTCTCGGCGACTTCCTCCACAACAACCTCCCCTCCTCCTCGTTCGACGTTGTAATCTCCATTGAAAGCTCCGAGCACATGGAAAATAAGCCGCAATTTTTTAAAGAAGTGTCCCGTATCCTCAAACCCAAAGGACGCTTTGTCACCAGCGTTTGGCTCGCTAAAGACTCCCCATCGCCTTGGGAGGTAAAATACCTTCTCGAGCCTATCTGCCGCGAGGGGCGATTGCCCAGTATGGGATCGGAAAGAGACTACAAAGAAATGATGGAAAGGGCAGGGCTTTCTCAGATCGAGTTTGAAGACCTCTCGTCTTCTGTCAAAAAGACATGGGAAATCTGTAGCTACCGCACCATCAAGGGCTTTTGCACTGACAAAGAAATCCGCAAATACATCTTAAACCAAAATGCCAGTGACCGTGTGTTTGCCAAAACGGTGATGCGGATCCTAACTGCCTACAAAACTCAGTCAATGCGCTATGGCCTCTTCTCATCGATAAAGGAAGGTTAATATGGAATGGTTAGATACTTTTTTTTCACTCCCAGAAGGAACTTCTCTTTTAGAACTACTTCTCTTTCTCGTGAAGAGAATCGTAGCGCTCACGGGAATTGTCGTAATCGTATGGGGATCTGTCCTGGCCCTTTATCATTGTTTTTCTCAAAGCCACAACAAAGGGGAGCGCCTGAATAAAATTGATGCGATTCGCTTAGACTTTGGAAGGACGATTATCTTAGGTCTTGAATTTATTGTGGCAGCCGATGTGATTGCAACAACTACAGCTCCTGACTACTACAGCGTGGGAATCTTAGCCTCTCTGGTCGGAATCCGAACCTTCCTCACCTTCTTTATGAACCGAGAGCTCCACTCGCTCAGCAAGCGGGCTAAATGATTTTCCAGCAAGGAAGCTAGCCACCTCATCCACTGCAAAGTTTCCTTCATCTGTCAGCTGACCTCCTATCGGAGTTGAATGGCTCGAAAATCCCGCATCCTTTGAATTGAGGGGATACACCTCTTCCTCAGGAGAAGCAGAGGCAATATTCGTTTCAAATGGAATCAACCAATCGTTGGGATGGTAATAGATCCTTTTTTCACATTTTACTTTTCTAAGAGAGGCAACAGCATCTGAGCTCCACCCCAATAGATAGATTGGAAAAGCAATGAAAATCTCAGCAACAACCGAGGTGATTTTTTTCACTAACGACCCAAGGCATGTGATACAAACACTCTCCTTGAGAAAATGGTAGACCGAGCGGAGGGAACGGTCTGCCACAAACCTCCCCTTAGTTCCCGGATGGAGTGCTTTGACGTTTGCTGCGACAAAACCTCCAAGGGAATAGCCGAAGAGTTGGATCTGATCTTTTTCTACTCCAAGCTCAGCTGTTGCATATTGATACACACTCTCTGCGTCGACAAACAGGTCTTTTTCTCTCCAAGTCTCTGTAAACCCGCGGTAATCGAATGTGATCACATTACACCCTTTCTCAAGGAGTTTTTGCTTCAGCTGAAGATGGATAAAATGATTGCATCCTAGCGGATTATGTAAGATGGCCGTTCGAGTGGAAGAAGTCGCTCCCTCAACAAGCTCCACTTGAGCAGCGAGATGCACCTGATCGGGAGTGATGATCTCTTTGTTGAACTTTCCAAAGTTTTTTTCCAAAACGGGAGATTCTTCATGAACTGAGCGCGGGCGAGGGTTAATGATCGCAGCGACAATCGTTTTGGGAATGTAAAAGATCAAGTTGACGATCTTCATTGCCAATCTGCAAACGAGCCAATCAGACTCTGCCTTAAGATGGACGTTGCTCTGGTTCCAACTTGCTTGGAAGGGAGCATTTTGTACGATTGATAAATTCATCAAGATAGTGTATGCAAACAAGTAATTGAGCTCAAGGAGAAGCGATGATAGATGGAATTTTGCTCTTGTGGTTTATTTTAACCCGTGATTGCCACCAAATCTCCTCATAAGAAGTTCTTTTAAGAATACAGATTTGGAGATGAACGACGAGGCCAGCTCATATGAGCTGGGTGAGGAGGGAAGCTTCAAAGATGTACTCTT
>Ga0180438_10004222_pt1 | contig 20866 bp, 28 predicted proteins | sample SS_ome_12_FD_132455 | JGI IMG/M metagenome (GOLD analysis project Ga0180438, IMG submission 132455) | Hypersaline lake sediment archaeal communities from the Salton Sea, California, USA - SS_3_D_2 metaG | ecosystem: Environmental > Aquatic > Non-marine Saline and Alkaline > Hypersaline >... | reverse complement strand
TTATCAGCGGCATCTTGGCAGACACGATTGAAAAGAGCGGGCAAGAAATCCTGGTGGACAAAAGAGACTACGAGACAATCACCAAGGCTCTGGACAAGATCGTGCCGGAACTTGGCCTTGGTCGCGCTCACTACCCGCTGATGGATCAAGTCTACAACGCACCAGAAATTGAAGTCGAGGCCAAAGACGAGCCCAAGCAACCGGAGCCTGAAAAGAAGTGACGCAACTCTACTGGACAACACTGACGGTCGACCAATGGGCCAGCATGACGGTGGACGAGTGGGCCACGATGCTGGTCGAACCAGCGGGCGCACGCCGTGACCCCGGCGACACCGACTGGAGCCCGGCCGGTCCCGGCGATGTTTCGGCAAGCCGGGGTGGCCCCGGAGACGCCCTCCTGGTCGAGGACGGGCCTGGGAGTGTTGCAATCGCGTACCTCGGTGCGGGTGCGTTAGGGAGTGCCCTGGGCGGTCCTGGGGCCGTTTCTGTGGCGTATGCGGGGCCTGGGGCCTCAGGATGGGCCAGGAACGGGCCTGGGGGATCGGACGTGACCCCCGACGGCCCTGGTGACGCGGGTTTCGCGCGGATCGGTCCCGGCGACCTTGCAGCGAGTCGGGGTGGTCCCGGCGATGCCAGCTTTGTGAGAGCTGGCCCTGGCGGAGTTACTTTTTCACGATAGGAGAGAACGATGGGACGAGTTTATGAGCAGGTACAGATCGACCAGCAAGCGGCGGGATCGACCACCCTTCGCGCGGCAGCGGACTCGAAAGTCTGCACGCTGCACCGGCTGTTCGGCACACTCTCGGCGAACGGGACCATTATGATCGAGGAATCGGACGGCACAAACCTAACGGGGCCAATGCAGGTACTCGCGGATGCCGGACCTTTCGAGATCGGCCCGGCTGAGAATCCGAAGTTCAACCTCAAGACGGAAACCGGGCAGGGGCTCGTCCTAACGACGACCGGCGGAACCTTCCAGGGGTTCGCGATGGTTTCCTACGATGACGACTAGGAGAAGCCATGTTTGAGATTGTAGTTGACGCTGGCCGGACCATCGACTTCACCGTTTCTCTCTACGAGGACGACGGATCGACGGCTGTGAATTTCGCGACCGGAGACGTTGTGCGGTTCAAGCTGTCGAGAAACCACGGCACGCCGATCCTCGATGTTGATAGCGTCGCCGCTTTGAGCGGCGGCAGTCTCATCACCGCGACAAACGGCTCAAACGAGGTCACTGTCCGACTCGGCCAAGACGACACCTCCGATCTTTACGGCGTCTACTCCGGCGAGGTGACGCTTGTAGACGATAGCGAAACAGGCCCCACCGATGCCATTAAGGCGTTCGAGAAGGGGGTGGTCGCGGTTCGGCCTTCGGCCGGTGGAGATGTTGGAAAGACATAGGTGACGATATGATTCTCGATCCGGCAGAAATCGCGGTTTGGCTCGGTAAGAGTTCGACGCTAACCGACACCGAAGCGGCACTCATCACGATGATTCAGCCGATGGTGGAGCGGAGCGTCAAGGCTTATTGCGGCTGCAATCTGGAACCGCAGAAAACCTATACGCACTACCTCCCACGGCAGAGGCGTGGTCCCGGTGCAACGGCCGTGCGCACCTGGGATGTCCGAGGCAACAAGGCTGTCTCTATGTCGGCCGGTCGATCACTCGAGGCGCACAACCTCTGGCTGCCAGAGCGGCCCGTGCGAAGCATTACCAGTGTGAATGTCGACGAGGGGGCGTATGGAGGGCAGAACAGCAGCGACTTCTCCGGCGACAATCTGGTAAGCGGGACCGACTACCAACTCGACGAGTTGGAAAGCGGCTTGTCATATTCTGGGAAGCTGATCCGTCGCGGCTCCTACTGGCCGTCGCTCCCGCGCACGGTCAAGGTGGTCTACGTTGCTGGCTTCACTCAAGCAGAAATGACCTACGACTCGACGAATAGAGAAGCGGGCATTGCGGCTGACTTGAAACTGGCGGCACTGATTGCGATGCAGAACGCCTTTGCACAGCATGGCCCCGATGCCGGAGAGGTCAGGTCAGAGCGGCTTGGTCAATACTCCGTCACCTACGCCACCGGGGGCGTACAGGAGTTGCCGAAAGAATCCAAACGGTTGCTGCGCCGCTTTGTCAGTTACGGGAGGCACCTGTGAGTATCAAGTCTCTGTGCTCCAAGCACACCGTCACACATCACTCGAACTCGCCCACGGTGGGGACAGCGGGCAGCTTGACGCCCTCGCAGACCGAAGGGGCCGTGCATACTTGTTTCATCCAGCCGGTGAGCGCAAATGACCGGCTCGTTGCCTCACAGTTTGAGACGGAGATTTCACATACGATCTTCTATGACCATGACCCCGCCTTGACTCCAGGTGACGAGATCAAGTATGGTACGCGAGTCTTCGAGGTTACAGCCGAAGGGGTGAATGTCGTTGAGGCTGATCGACTCTGGCAGGTCTACGCCGTCGAAAAAGACAGGGATCAAACATGATACCAAGAACCGGGCGAGCCCATATTCAATGGTACGGTGCAAGGGTGTCCGAGCAGATGCGGGCAGACCTCGTTCGAGGTTTGCGCCTCGCGACCACCTATGCACGCAAGCGGATCGTCACGGTCATCAGTAGGAGTAGCCGAGTCGGTGCTGGATCGAGGACCCCTGGCCCCAATGCGGGGCCACCGATGCGATTCGAGCACAGCCGGGCAGGGCAGCCGCCTCGGGCAGACACAGGGAAGCTCCGCCAATCAATCTACGGGCAAGTCCACGAGTCGCAGATGCTGGGCGAGGTCGGGACAACCAAAAAGTATGGTGCGTATCTGGAAAAAGGAACGCGACCTCACACAATCGTTGCGAGGCGGAAACAATTGCTGGCCTTCGGTGTCAATGGGGTGTGGGTCTTCAAGCGGCGAGTCCGACACCCAGGCATGAAACCACGGCCCTATATTTTCAGCACCGTGAAAAAGAACCGGCGAAAACTGATGGCTTTGATCGTGCGACCGGCTCAAGGGCGAATGCGCCTTGCTTAGGAGAACGTCATGGCTACCTTCTTTGATACAATCAAGACGCGATTCGATGCCGACTCGCAACTATCGACCGATGGCTTCTCCGAGCTGTTCCAAGGCCATGCGAAACGTGGCGAAGACAACCCGTTCTGTGTCCTCAAGGTGAGTGAGGACGAAAAGATACGCGATGGATTCAAGGTCAGGTTCCACTCGGGCGTGTTCACCTTCGTCATCGAGGGTGCCTCGCAAGAGCTTTGCAAGACGTACCGCGACCACGTGGTCGACGTGTTCAAGGACATTGAGGCGCAACTCAGTGTGACCGGAATCTCCGTCTTTCTGCTGGAAGAACGAGCCACCCGTTACAGCGAGATAGAAGAGGGTTTGTGGTGGTGCGAAATTGACTATCAATACGGTTACTCGGAGGCACGGTGATGGGCACCACACTCAGCACGACAATGAATCTTCGGTTCAGCTGGACCTTTCAGGACTTGGACGATGTTGGTTTGAGCACGCCGAAAGACAGCGGTGCCTACCACTACGTTATGGCTCTGACGCAGGGGGATGGCGCGAACAACGGCCGCTTCCACTACCGCGCACGCCGGACCTTGACAGCGAACACAGGGACAGACCAACTCGATCTTGCGGGCAGCCTTACCGATGTCTACGGCAACGCCCTGACGTTTGTCACGGTGCGCGCAATGCTGATCGAAAACAAAGGCTTGCCCGCTGCTGGCAACGACGGCTCGGATGACGACTCATGGACCACGGCCGCTGGACAAGACCTTCTTGTGGGGGGGGCGTCCTCAAACGCATGGCAGAAATGGCTCAACGACGTAGCAAACGCGAAGACAAGGGTTCGCTCGGGGGGTGTTTTAGTATTGACTGCGCCTGTCGATGGAATTAAGGTGACCGCTGGCACGGGAGACATCCTGGAGATCGCTTGGGATGGCTCCGCTGCAAGCGGCGGTGATATTGAGTACGACATAATTCTCGTTGGCACACGCTGACGCTCCGCAGACCCCGAGCGTTGGAAGGTACCAGACCAACTGGGCCTCTCTCCTTTTGGAGTGGGGCCCTTTTCCTTTATAGGAGAGAATAATGAGTGACGATTACCGCACAGGAAAATACGGCCGCATCAAGGCTGGCGAGAACATCCTGGCCTACGCCGACAAGTGGGACATGGAGATCGCAGCCGACACCGGTCATTTTCCGACCTTTGGCTCAAGCGGCTGGAAATACTCCAGCTCGGGTGCCAAGGGTGCAACCGGAACACTCGAAGGGCCCTACGACTTCGATGATCCGGCCGAGGACGAGCTGGCGGTCGGCTCGCAGTACAGCGCCGAGCTTTACCTCTCGACAGTCACGGGTGGCGACGCACGGTTCTACACGCTGACCCTCGAGATTACCAGCTTCCAGGTTGCGGTCGATGCCGCGTCTGGTGAGCCGATCCGCTGGACAGCCAACTACCAGAGCCACGGTGCTGTCACCGATCCGTCTTGACCTCGGCCCCCTTAACCGCAGACCCCGGAGGCAAGAACAATGGATGGTGCGAATCGCGCATTCGCTGCGCCGACAACCTTTACCTTTGCGGGTAAAACGATGAGTGTTCGGCCACGAATCGCCGAGCATTACGCCGAGATGGAAGATCACCTCCTTTCACTCCGCGCAAATCCGCTCGTCGCTGCAAAAGAGCTGTTGACGATGAGCAGCGACAATAACCCAGAGTTCACCAAGCAGGTGCTCGAAGTGGCGATGGCGGAACGGTGCCGAGTCAAGAGCGTCACCCGCAAGGAGTTGTCAGAGTGGATGGACTCGATGAATGGGCTGGCGTATTGCACCTGGATACAGATTAGACACAACGATCCTAACTACGATCCAGAGAACCCGCTCACATCATGCAAGGAGTTGACGCCACAATCCATTCTCGCCGAGCTGCTCAACGAGTTTGAGCGCGTGCTGGATAACATCCTCAAGAACACAGAGCTGACCGGAGAGGAGGCGGCGGCAGCGGCCGAGTCGTTACTCGTCGACACGATGCAAAGCCAGCTCGGTCGACCATCCGGGGAGGACGGCTTGGGAAACTCGACTGGCCCGAACCCGTCGGAGGGGGAGGGCGAGAAGAAGGAGCATTCCCCTGGCGACGCATCATAAGGGCGCTCGGCGAAGGTTATGGATTCACAGCCGCGCAGGTCGGAAAGATGACGCTGTATCAGATACGCAGCTATCTCGCCGATGAAAAAGACCTCGGCCCCGGCACGCGACTGGTCAGCGGGTCCGAGTGGAAGAGGATGCGGAAAGACTGGTTGAAGAAACGCCGGAAGAAGAAGAAAGGGTAGGCTATGCCAATCACGCTCGGCGAGGCGTTCGCCTATATCTTCGTCGATCAAAAGGGCTTCAAGGCTGGCATGGCGACCGCGCACGCCCATTTCACCACCGGCATTAAGAAGATGCAAGCGGTAGCGAACAAAGCTAAGATCGCCCTCTTGCTCGGCACGGCCGGGTTCGGTGCAATCGCGAAGGTTGCGAGTGGGTTCGAGCAGGGGATGGCGCGAGTGAAGGCTCTGACCGGCGAAACGGGCGAGGCGTTTCGCGCCATGTCGGATCAAGCGAGAGAGCTTGGCGCAACGACCGTTTTCACCGCAAGGCAAGCATCGCAGGCGATGGGGTTCTTCGCCCTGGCAGGCTTCAAGTCCGAAAAGATTATGGCGGCTATGCCAGCGACCCTCGATCTCGCGGCTGCCGGTCAGATGGATGTGGCGCAGGCGGCAGACATCACCGCCAAGATCATGGCGGGCATGGGGATCGAAGCGAGCGAGTTGACGCATACGGTCGACGTTCTGACCAAGGCGTTCACGAGCGCGAATACCGATCTGCCGATGCTCGGCGATGCAATGAAGTACGTCGGGCCCGTCGGCAAGTCGGCCGGTAAAGACATCGAGGAATTGACGGCCGCTATTCAGATTATGTCGAACGCTGGCATCCAAGGCCAGATGGCTGGCACGTCGCTCCGAAATATGTTGCTTCGGCTCCAGATTCAGCCGGGCAAGGTGGGAGAGGGGATCAAGAAGCTCGGCATTACCGTCAAGGATCAAACCGGGCAGATGCGGCACCTTGGGGACATTGTGGATGACGTAGCCAGGGCGACGGAGCACATGGGCGAGGTCGAGAAGAACGCGATTATCGGCCAGATCGCTGGCATCCGAGCCGTCTCCGGCTTTATGGCCTTAATGGAGCAAGGCGGGGCGACAATTAAGCAGTTCGAGGAACGGCTAAGGGGTGCGGGTGGTACAGCAAGGCGAATCGCCGAGATACAACTCAATACGCTCCAAGGCCAGTTCATCATTATGAAGTCTGCGGTCGAGTCGGCAGCGATTGCTTTTGGCGAGAAGATGATTCCGACGCTTCGTAGCACCGTCAAGGTGGTTCAAGAATGGGCTCGCGGACTGGCCCGCTGGGATGAAGCCTCGATCAAGAACGCCCTAAGTACAGCGGCACTGACCGGGAAGGTGCTCTTGCTCTTGATTGCAATGCCGAAGGTCGCGATGGCGATGAAGGGCCTTGTCGCTCTCATGTCCGGTGCCGCGCTCAACCCGGCCGTGGTCGCTGTTATTGCACTCACCGCTGCTGTAACCGCGCTTGGGGGTGCGTGGATCGAATCGAAGATGACCGGCAAGGCGTTCGAGGAGGTCTTGAAGGACAACATCAGCGCGATGCTCGGATTGAATAAGGCGACCCAAGAGCAGATCAGACTCGAAAAACTGCGGGCCGCTGCGCAAAAGCCGGATGATCCAAACGACCCTGAAAAAGCCAAGCGGCGCTTCAATAATGCCATGAACCTGCGAAATGAGCTGGGGAGGCAGAAGCGTAAGGCCGAGTTGAAGGTAAAGCGGTATGAGTCAGACGGCCCGAGCGCGGCAGAGCAACTCGGCTTCTACTGGACCTCGCCCGAGAAATGGACTGGCAACATCCAAGAGGACATGAAGCGCGAGGCCCGCAAGGAACTAACATTGTTGGAGCGTGAATACGATAGAGTATCTCGCGACATAGACGCGATGTTCAAGAAGGGCGGTAAGGCTGAGTATCCCTTCGCGCCGAACTACGAAGCTGGGGGAGGCGTAAAGCGAGCACCCGGCATGACGGCAGACCAAAAGCAATCGCTGCGAGCAGGGCAGCAGGCCGCATACATTGAGCGGCGGCGGCGAGCAAAGTACGGCGAGCAACCGACGGACTTTGAGCGGACGTGGGACAAGGCGTTCGCAGACTTGGCAAGCGAGCGCACCAACCTCCGCCTGTCCGAGTTTGATCGGATCGAGATGGAGACTCTTCGCGGTCGCATAAAGAAACGGGACAAAGACATTGCTGGCATGGAACAGAAGACTTCCGCACAGCAGGTTGGCTTCGCCGGACTTCAAGACTACGCACGAACACTCCAAACGAGCCTCGTTCCTCCGGCTGCGGAATCTCGCGACAAGGAAAAACTCCGGCTCGCCAAGGAGGCGCAAGCGGCCGACCTCAAGAAGCTGCAAGCGTTGGAAAAGATTGCGAAGAACACCGAGGAAACCGATGCCGGAATGGCGGAATAGGAGTAGTCATGTCAACGGTCATACTCGACGAGCTGCGGCGCACGGGTCCGACTTGGAGCGGCAACTCGGCAACAGCAACGCGCGAGGTGAAGATCGCCGGAAGCAACGTCGAAGCACTCATGGAGGAATTGCTCGGCGCGTCCTTTGTGGCCGGTCAGGGATTCCGCGTCACCGAGAAGGCAAAGCACCCGGAATACTCGTGGATGAAATTGACGGGCCTGAACTTTGGACACTGGGAGCCCGAAACGCCTCCGTCTTCTGGAACCATCTACACCTTCCGCAAGGCGACCCTGACCTACACAGGGAAGCTGCTCGAAGCGAACGGGCAAGACGACACGGACCCCGACACGCCGGAGGGAACCTATCTGACGCACAGCATGGAGGCGAGCGTCGATATGATGACCATACCCAACCACGGCTTCCGGTGGGCCACTGCACCGAAAGACCCGTTGCCCTCAACGCTGAACGTCGCGATTCGGATACCGACTATCACGCACCGTCTGACGTGGGACAACGTAAGCGATCCGCCTTTCGCTGCCATGCGGGAGAAGATTGGCTGTTCCAATTCAACCATAATCTTTGGCGGAAGCGCTGGAACAATCCTTTTCGCTGGCTATGGCTCCGAGCGCGAGTACGATGCGGACGGCTTGCCGACATACAGCCTTCACTACGAATTCATCGAGAAGAATATCACCTACACAAGTGCGGGTGTCGTGACGAGCGGAATTGGCTGGAATCACTTCTATCGACCGGGAGCCGATCCACCCTGGCAACTTCTCGAAAACACCGAAACGGGCGAGACTTCCATCTACCCGCTCGTCGATCTTTTGCCCTTGTTCGACTTCGCCACGGCTCTGGGCTGATCGTATGAAACCACTACCGCAGTTCAAAAAGGGTCAGAAGTGGGGGCAAACCTCGGCCAGCGGAATGAACGCTGCGATGCAGCAAGCGGCGATGGCTGGCAAGGTGGCTGGCGCAGGCGGCGTAGCTGTCGGCGCAGGCCCTGGTGGTATCACCGTCACGGGTCAAGCGTACAGCCGAGTTGAAATGTTCGAGCTGACCGAGGCGATGCAGTGGCCTGACCCAACTCGGACGGCTGGGAGTGCCAGCGAACCGGATGTCCCGTGGGTTGAAAACTGCCGGATCGTGCGATACCATCCGACGGACTACACTTACCAGACGTTCACCGATGACGACAGGACGCTCTACTGCCCAAACGTCCACAGAAACGACTCGGGCATAGCGATTGGAATTGAGCGATGGGGAAGCGGCGACAGACTCGTGGCTGGCCTGTCAAAACAATCGGGCCGCTGGGAATCGCTCGCGCCGCCTTTGAGCGTGTGGCGGTTTGAATTGAAGGACGCCCTGGCCCCTGGTGGGCAAGCGACGGCCTACCTGCTTGAAGATTTGTCCGGCACCCTCACCCCGAACACGGACATCGAGTTCGAGGTTTATGATCGCCACTCCGAGTTTCGTGGCCGCGCGCGGAACGCCGGAGTCTGTGCTGGGTCGCGGGGTCGCGCTCGGTATTTCGGCGACTCCCAGCTTTGGGAGATCGAAAAACTTCAACCGCACGCCACGATGATCCGGGCCTTGGTGAATGAGGCTGGTGGCGTGGCCACGACCGATTCAACCTACAATATCGACAATGTGACAATAATGCAGCCGCTGGACACCGCGCTCTTTATGAGTTCGGATGGAGCCGCTCCGACAGAAGGGAACAATCAGGCAGGCGGCGAGCTTGACAACAATGCCGTTGTGATCCTCGGCTGGAATGATGAACAGGAGGATTGGGACACGTTGGTTGGTCCCTGCCCGGCATGAAACTGTGGACTCCAGACAAGACATTGTGGAGGCCCGGCGACCCGCTCGACTTCCGCCCACGCCGCGACCGGCGACGACTCCCGCTCTTTCGCGAGTACGGCTACGGCTACCCTTGCTGTTGCGAAGGAGGCCCGCCTTGCGATTATTGCACGGGTGGAATGCCTGATGGTTACGATGTGACCTTCGCCTCGGTTGCGAACGGAACATGCAACACAGCCGCTTACTGCACGTCGTACTGGAACGATACCTTCCGTGCGATTCCGAGCACAGATGAGCCCGTGAATAATTGCCTCATGTACTACCCTGGACCCGGAGCGAGCGATTATGACACCCCAGGACATGATTGCGGAGACGGGTGTGGCACACAAAGTTATCTGATCCAGGTCTACTGGTATACGCTTCTCGGCAATTACGGCATCCTCGTCCAGGCCGCGCTTTACAGTCAGCATGGCGCAACTACCACCGTCGATTTCTACAAAGAGTGGGCAAGTAAGCCCGATTGTAGCTTGAGCGCCGAATCATTGACATACGATCCGCTGACCGATACGATGACGGCGTGCGATTTCTCCTCAGCCACCTGCACCATCACGGCGGTATGAATGACTCAATACGACGGTTTCTCCGTCATCGGGCGGAGGTTCTCAGCGGTGGAGAGCGATACAGCGACGTGACGCTGTACCGCGCAGCCGAAGCCGTCGAGGCAGGGAAAACGCTGTACGACATGCCGGAGATCGAGCGGCGGTTTTCGATCTGCCAGGATTGCAAACACTTCACCAGTGGGAATTGCGCCAAGATGAATCGTGGTTGCTCAACGCGCCGCTTCTGGTTCTGGGCCTTAGTTGGCTGGAAGGGCCGCTTTGCTGCGGAGTGCGAGTCGTGGCTCATTCCTCATCGTCAAACACAATCTGCCGAGTGACCTTCGGCTTTGGTTTCGGCACTGGCTTTTTCGCTCGGGCTGTCTTGGGATGGGCAGCGAGTGACACCGCAGGCGGAGAAAGGTAGTGGCCGTGCCATTGGTCGGTCTTTGTATCGCGAAACGATATAACGTGACCCACCTTGGGTGGCATATCGAAGGGCGCGGATATGTCAGCAGCTTGGTAGAGAGTGAGGTTGACATTCCAGACCTGTAAGCTCTCGTCATGCCCTGCGAAATTCACAGAGTTAAGCACGCACGCACCCTGGTATCCATACTCCGGTGGGCCTAATCGCACCTTGGTTGGTACACCGGGGATGCAGACGCTAGAGAATTGCTCAATTATGGATGCAGGCACTTGGATTGTGCAAGTGACCGTTGCGTCCGCTGTCCTCGCGACCTGCTGCCGTGGTAATTCCATGTCGATGCAGCACGCCAGTTCGACTACCCGCGTTATCGCACTCCCGACCTGCCACGACCTAATCGGCGCAATAAGGCGACCGTCAATGTTTATTACGCCGACGTTGCCAGAGTGTTCTGTTGTCATGCCATTACCTCAAAGCTACTCATCGAAACAGCTTTAACGAATCACGTCGACCGCTCCGACACCGCATGAAGAAATTTCTCGGCGTAGACCTCTTGGCTGTAAAACTGCTTTGCGAGGTCATGGATCGGTGTGCAGCCGTCAAGTTCGTTGAGTACGCACAGGCACTCATTCACATGGTCCACCAGAGCCCCGTCAGTCGGTGGCCAGATAAAATCGGCGTAGAATGGTGGCGCATTGTGCGGCATGTCGCTCAAGTGAAGCGCTCCCGCCATCGCCGCTTCAGGAAACCTCGCAAGGGCGTACCTATATCGCGACGAGCAGCCGAGAACGATCTTAGATCGACCGAGAAGGGAGGCGTACTCGGCAACCAAGTCATCGCAGGCCGCAAGGTTCTTCGCCCGATAGGGTGGGCGTTCGTGATAATGAGCACGCCCCGGCAATTTGCCAGCCTTGAAGAGTTCGAGCCACTTCGCGCGGAGCGGATAGATGCTCGGACTCTGAACGCCGCACAGCAGAACATCTATATCGCGTTTCTCCCAAGGCTTCGCGGCCTTGGCGAAGATCGACTTCTCGGCGCAATGCGGAATGTGAACCGTCGGCAGCGTCCGAAACTGCTGCTGATCGTTCGCGTGGTGGCAGATCACTAGTGACGTGCCCGCCTCCGTCGCTTCACGCTCCGCCCGATGGTCGGGCCACCAGCACTCGTTGAAAGATTCGACCGTCAACCAGCGGTCTTTTACAGCTTGTGAGTCAATAAGTGGCGGAATACCCTTGGCCCCGAGCGGCTTGTACCAGAACACAGCGTCGGCATCCGGCATCAGGTGTTCAATCATCGCGACCGCGCCACCGTCGATGTCATGCCGCCAGTCGGGCCACCCCTGCCCGCTGATCTTGACGGTGGTATCATCGCGCCTTTGCAGGGCGAGAATCGCGTGTCGCCTGACGGGGCTTTGCTTGCGGGTCCAGAGTTGCCTTGGGAACAGTACGAGAATCTTCGTCACAATGTCTCTCCTTTCCATTCCGGCCACGTTGCCAGTAATCGCGAAAGCTCCGCACACCACCGAGGCGAAATAACTCGCCACGTCCAATCCCGCTGGATACTCTCGGCGAACTCCCGGCCGAGCGATGGGTCCGGCTCAAAAGATGACATTACTTGGGCCATCCGGTTCACGGTTGCCCTTGCACTTCGGCGATCACGATAGGGTTTGACCCGCCACGGGCCCTCCGGCATCTTCCAATCCTTGACCGAACCGACATCGGTTGTCAGCACGGGCACACCGCACGCCGCAGCCTCGAACGGAGGCAAGGGGCCACCCTCGGCGATGCTGGTACAGACGAACAGATCGAGCGACCGATACCATTCGGCTTGCTGCAACGGGGTTCGCGCCCCCTGGTATCCTCGCCTGTTAATCTCCCAACTCCACTTCCCACTCGTTTGAGCCATCAGCGGGCACAATATCTCGGCGTAGCCCTTGAAGTTCGCGTACCTTTGCCCGCACCACCCAGCGCGGAGTTTGCCGCTGCGATTCCGCTTCCGTGGGAAGAATACCGTGTCATCCAATCCTTGCGGCAGCAAGCTCACTCGGTCTGCGTGGCGAGTAAACGCCTCTTGGACCTCCGAGCAGCACGCAAACACCCAGTCCACCTCGTCTGACAGAAAACTTCGCGCCGCACTTTCGCAGCGGTTCGGATTCACGCCGCGAGTCCGCCAGTCGGACTCCTCTTTGGTTGCGAAGCGGAAGGCGTGCGAACAAGCGAAGGCAAACCACGGCCGTATCTCCCCCCTTGCTGTGTAGATCGACAAGGCCACTGCCGCATCGAACGGTTCGCAAGCGCTGGGGTGCTCAAAATAGTCGGCGTAGTACCCTTCGTGCGAAACGAGGGTCAATTCGCATCCGTCGGGCGCATACTTTTGTAGGCCGGTGCCAATGTGGTGGAAAGCCCAGCCGGGAACATCGTAGATCAGCAATAACTTCACTGCATCCCTTTCAAAATGAAAATCTCCTCTTTGTCACAGAAGCCCGGCGCAACCTCGACGGATCGGAAGTGCGGCGCGAACGGGCCTGCCGAGTAGATGCCCGCGCGGCAGCCGAAGACCATCTGTTCCGTCTTTGTCCAAGGTTTCAGCCAATCGTTGAGCGGCCAGTGGAACCCCACCGACAGCATCGACACCGTTAGGTCGGCATCTGGCGGGTGCGGGTGTTTCAACAAGTCCCAAGTGCGATAGTTTCGCAAGCCGTTCGCTTCGCAAAACTCGACCGTCAGCTCAAATAGATTGTACCATTCTTCGCCAGGGTTCCAGCCCGTAGCCGGTGGCCCATCGTGTCGGTTTGCATCCGCAAGGATGTACTCGATCTCAGGATCATTGTAGGCCATGTGCAACCCGCAGGCAACTCGCCCGAGCCCGCAGCCGAGATCAATCACGCGGCGAGGCTTGTCGATCTTCGGCAAGAAGGCGTCCAGTTCCCGCTCGGTGATCCAGTCGAAAGCCGAAGGGTCGTCTGGGTATTGCGACACTTGGAGCGCCGCCAAGTCGCGGCACCGTTCTGGTATGACAAAGGGTGGCATCAGAGCGACCTCCTGATATGCTCGACCAGCCGGGCCGCGCAATTCATGTGAGTGTAGTTGTTGAGGACGAACTCGCGACCGGCCATCGCTATCTGTTGCCAGCGAGGATTGTCCGCATCGGCGAGAAACTCGTCGATCTTGTCGCTCGCTGTTTGCGGGGTGATGAACACCGCTGTCTTTCCGTCCTGGTATCCGATCAGGCCGCAGCCGTTGTCCTCCGTTACCTCGATCAGGTTCAGGCACCCACCGGCCGCGACCTCGAAACACTTATTTAGGATCGAGTACCCGCTCGCAACGCTCGCCCTCCACTGGCCGAGCAGGACAGGGTATCGTTCTCCGTCGTATTGACCAGGGGAGTAGCTGTCCCCCTGGTAGCCTCCCGGCTGATTGTAATGAATCCTTGCGTCATGCCGGAGCCTCGTGCGCAGCGGGTAGTATTCGGGGCCGTCCACGCCGGTCAAGAGCACCTTGTCCTTCCGTCGCAATTCCCACGGCTTGCCGGATCGAGTATTGTAAAGCGTCCAATCGACCCCCATCGGCACCCACCAATAAGTCCAATCGCGAGGAAAGAACCGATAGAAATACTCGGGGTGATGCTGAAAGAAATAGGCGTCAAAGGCGAACTCGCGGCATTGTTCCAGCTTGGTCTTACCGTAGACCGGGCAAACCTTCGCCGCTCCGTGACTGTCTCCGATATGACAGAACTTCGGCCCTCGCAGCTTCTCCCAATTCAACAACTTCGGAATACCCCAACCAACTGCATCAAAGAACAACCACGCATCATGCTTGTCGGCGACGTGCTTGAGGTCCAGCACGTCTGGGCTCCCGTAATACTCGACCGTCACACCGAGTTGCCGAGGCAAGGCGACGAAGAACAGCTTCCGCATGTTCACCTGCGCCCGCATGTTGTTCAGGTACGGGTTCCCTTTGCGGTAGACGAATCCGAGCGAAATGTCAGTCATGGTTTCCTCGCGACAAGAAGGCAGTCAATGTGGTAGTCATCCGGCACCAAGTCCATCACCTCGGCCTTGCAAACCTCAAGCCCCGCTTCTTCGGCCAGCACGCGCAAACCGCGAGGCAGAAACCGCCAGTAATCCTGATCCCCATGCTCTTGACCAACAAAGGGAGCGATGAGAATAACGCGACCGCCCACCTTGCAGCAGCGGGCAAGCTCCGGCACCCATCGCCACGGCATTGGGACGTGCTCGGCGACCATAACAGCCAAGACGACATCATAATAGTTTGCCGGGACTGGATAGGAGTAGGCGGTGCCTGTGTGAGTTACGTCGTGCAAGCGACCTGTTGGGGAGCGGTCCTCGCGAATATCCACTGTCTCCCAGATGAGCCGCTTTCCGTCGGGGTGGTTGTTCTTGTACCAGCTACCGCTTAGGTTCGGCCCCGCTTCAAGCACCGTCATTCCCGGCTTGAAGTATTGTAGGCAATGTTCTTTCCAGATCGCTTGGCAGTTTGGGTGCATGTCGATCATCCGTGGTTGAGCTGCTCTCGCGAATCGAGGAACATCCGGAACTCGCGGAGCTGCGCGGTTAGTTGCTGCCGGGAAAGCCCGCCGATGATGTCTATGTGAGCGTCCGGCTCCGAGCCGTCAGGACGCCAGGAGTAGAAATTGACGTTTCGCGTGGTCCGAAGCCGGACACCGTATTCTTCGGGCCGAAACGCGATGCTGGTGTTTGGGAAAGGATAGAACGCTGTGAGGCAAACCGTCACGTCTGGGTGAGCCTCCACCCATCGCTTGTTGAAGGTCAGCGTGTCGCGCGTTTCTCCCGGCGTACCCATCATCATTAAGGCTCGCACGTTAGGTATTCCGGCTTCGACCGCTTCCTCAATCGCAGTAGTGATCCGCGACACCGTAGACCGCTTGCCGATCCGCAGCAGCACAGCCGGGTCTGCGGATTCGAGGCCGATGTTCAGCTCCACGCATCCGGCATCGCGCATCCTCGTAAAGAGTTGTAGGCTGGATGGGGCAGCCCGTAGGCTCGCCCTCCATTTCATCTTGTGGAGTGCTAGCATGTCGATCAGCTTGCGGCGACGGCGTGGCGTGGCGTTCAGGTTGTCATCGCCGATCCGAACATGCTTGATGCCGAGGCGAGCGATGTCATCCAACTCCATCTCGATGCGGGACAAATGATATTCATGCAATGTCTTACTGTGGCCTGACTCACAGAACGCGCAAGTGAAGCGGCACCCTCGCGACGTGACCAGGGTTGTTGACGGCTGCGGAGTGACCCCAGCAACCCGGTGAAAAATCCGCCCACCGAGATGCTCGCCGAGTAAACGACGGTCAGGGAATGGGTAGCGGTCGAAGTCTTGCATGGGCGGAGTGTTGAGCACACGGGCGCACGGGATTGTCCCTCCTGCAATCGACTCGATCAGCCATTCCCCAGGCCCGGCGACAATGAGCCTTGCCTTCGCGTGGACAATATCTGGCGAGCAGGAGATGGGGCCGCCCACAATCACGCGACCGGGATAGGCTGCGATAAGCCGATTGATCTCGCGAGCATCGGCCAAGCAGCCGGTCACGCAGATAATATCCTCGGCCGCACGGAGAAGGTTGGTGTCGCCAAAGCCATCTTGCCAGTTGTGAACAGCAACAGGGAGCCCAAGGTTTCGGGCATAGGTTGCGAGCATCAATAGGCCGAGGCCAACTTGGGCGTTTGGCTCAATAAGATACGGTCGTGGCGGATAGACGAAGTGGATCATCGCGCGTGCCTGTCTCGGCTTGTATACTTAATGAGTTTCGGGCGATCTATTCCGGCGACATGGGCTATGACTCGCGGAGCGATATGCTCGTAGGAATATCGCGTCTGGATGCTGGCGGCCAGGGCCTCGCCGCACTCTCGCAATCGCTCCCGGTCGCGATTCAACAGGGACAACTCTTGCTCGAACAGCCGCACAACCCCGCGCGCTTCCTCGTCGTTCTCGTAAGTTGGAAGCAAGAGCTGTCGACTGTGTAGTTCGCCCCAATCACTCAGTTGCCCCACGTTCGTTGCGAGGACACAGCAGCCGCAAGCGGCGGCCTCCATCGGTGGATTCGGTGTACCTTCGGCAGACGCCGTGGTGAGAAAAACGTCGAGCGACCGATACCACTGAGCCATTTCGGGTGGAGACAAGGCATTGCGAAAATCACGAGTGTTTATTTGCCACTCGAAGTCGCTTGCAAACGGTCGCGACATCAAAGGTCGCAGGATATGCTCGTACCCCTTGAAGTTCCGATTGAGTTTGCAATGCTTGTTCCCACACCAGCCGACTCGTAGCTTGCCGTGGGGTGTAGGTGTCCGGCCTCGCGGATGAAATATCTCGACATCGACTCCCGCTGGGATGACCTGAATCCGAGTGTTGTATGGACGAAGCGAGGAAGCCAGAGCATTGTTGCGAGCGATTGCGGCATCGGCCCGTGTCAGGATTTTCCGAGCCAGCCGACGGTGGCGATCCTTGGTGACGCCGAGCGTCAAGAAATTCTTGGGATCGTAGGCATCGTGCATCAGCGCGTGAGACGCCAGCAACGCGACGAGCCGCTTGCAGCCCGGCTTCTTGAAGCTGGCAAACAAGGGCGTGCAGACCCCGTCAAACCTCGCGCGGTCCTCCGGCTCCATCCGGTTCAAGTAACCGGGTGTATCGCACGTTACAACCTCCATACCTTCCGGCGCATATTTCGCCACGCCAGAGGCGAACCGATGCTGCGCCCACCCATCTACGTCATAGACCACTAGGACTCTGGACATATCACCTCCAAGTATTGCGGGGCAATCACCTCGTAGCTGTACCGCTGCTCGACATCCGCCCGGAGTTGGAGCCCAAGCGACCGGCGCTCGTCTGCGGTAAGCCTGGAAAGGCCGGTCAGCGTGTCAAGTAGTTGGTTTTGCGTTGCCTGCGCCTCGACGGGGTTGCGGTATGGCGAGGCGATCAAACCAAGCTCGTGAGGGAGCGGCCAATCCTCCACGCAGCCAACATCAGTTGAGACAATCGGCACCCCTGATGCGGCAGCCTCGAAAACTGGCGAGGGGGTACCCTCGATGACGCTCGTACATAGAAAAGCGTCCAGCGTCCGATACCATGCAGCCATTTCTTCGCGAGGCCATGCGCTGCGCCTATCGTTCGTGTTGACCTGCCAGTCCCACTCCGGCCGCTCCGACATCAGCGGAACGAGAATCTCGCGGTGGCCCTTAACGGTATGCGTGCCCTTGATATTCGCGCACCAGCCAACGCGAAACGGGCGACCTTCCGGCTGCGGTTGCTCGGCCGGTCGGAACAACTCGCAATTCACGCCGCTTGGAATCATCCGAACTTCACCGTCTGTATGCTTCCGGCAAGCGTCATAGAGGAACCGATTGACTGTAATGATCGCATCGAACCTCGGCAGCTTTGAGTGAGCGTTGCCGAAGTTGCGCGAGCCGGTGACGATCCAGGTTCGCCAATCATCTCCGTCGAGGGCCCGAAAGGCGGGACCAGCGGACGTGACGAGCGTAACAAGGCGGCGACAACTCGACTTGCGTATTCGATCAATCGGGCAGCCAGCCCAACTCATAAAGAATAGCGAATCATACCGATCCCAAAACCCACGATCCCCGACATGCGCGAGGAACGTGCTGGCCTGCATCGTGGTGGGGTCGATCCCTGGCGGAGCTGCCGCTGCGGTATCGGTGGCCCGATAGTGCCAAGCCCACCGATTCACGTCATACACCAAGAGGGGGGTGCGCATCAGGCCACCCCCAGGCGGGCAAAGACCCGGTTGAGCTGGCCTCGGAGGCTCCAGCCCCCGCAATACGCCTCCGAGGCCCCCCTGGCAGCGTCTGGGGCCCTGTCGAGCCCGGCGAGTATTGTCGGGGCGTCTGCCCAATCATTGCACACGATAGCGTTCTCGGCCGATATAGGGGGGTCATAATCGAAGCGGTCAGGCCGACACTGGACAACAGCGGCCCCCATCATCGCGCACTCGGCCAGCCGGGAGCACCCCCAAGTGTCGCCTTCCAGGTTGAGGTTCAGCTCGCACTCGGTCAGCCACCGGAGGTATTCGCCGGGTGGCAGGCCGGGATCGTGCCCGCCAGCCCACCGCTTGATCTCGAAACCGAAGGCCGCCTCTACCCGCTCCATGATCTTACTTCGGTGGGGGAGGCGATGGCCGATAAAGCCGACCTTCCGTTTCTTCTCGGTCGATCCGAACCGCGACCGGATGGCGGGCAGATCATCGTCAAGGTAAGCGTTCGTCAGCTTTGCGGAGTGCAGCGCCTCCAGCACCCGGTCATGACAGAGCCAGGGGACTTGGAGGTATTTGTGCGCGACGTTTTCCAGGTGCCCCGGTCGCACTTTGACATTGCGGAATGTCCAATCCTTTGGCTTCCAGACGTAGCCGACAATCAGATCAGCCATGTCGGCGAGCACTTGGTCATCCAGCAACCGGAGCGACTCTTTCCAAGCTACCACCTTGCAACCCTTCGGCACAACATCCGGTCGCTTCAACAACAGCGCGTGGGAACAAAGGTAAACGTCAGGCGGTGTCGCGAGCTTGCCACGATCCTCCGGCAGCGTGCGAATCACATCCTGAAACTTGTAGCGAGCGTAGCCGCAAGGGTTATGAATCCGAACCTTGTGGCCCATCCGGTGCGCGATCGCTGCCAGATAGATCAGCCGTCGCGTCTTCCGCTGTCGCGGGTACTTCACCCGATACACCTTGGGATTCACGGCGATTCGCACGAGACAATCCTTTCTTCGTCGCCTGTGGTTTCGGATCGGTTGCCGACACTGCCAAAGCGTCGCGCTCGGCCACCAAAGCCTTGACTCCGTTAATCTCGTCTCGGTTGCCGAACACGCGATGCTCGACTCCGTTGACTGTAAAGGTCATACTGGGCATATTACTCTCCTTTTGCCAGTCCGCCAGGAAGAATCCCAAGCACGCTCGCGACCGGCAAAAGCGAGGCGTGCGTATGCTGCGCCTGTTTGAGCGCCGCTTCGTCCAGGTGCCCAAACTCGGCAACGTACTCCGGGTCATCTGAAAAGTAGGAGCCCTCGATCTCGAACTCCGCCCATTCGCGCCCACCGTTTGCATCTCCACCCTCGATCCGCTTGCAAAGATCGTGGACGCCAGCCAAGACGATCTCCCGCTTGTGGATAAGGTACAGCTCGATCCCGGCCATATTCTTAGGGCCGTCCAATAACAGCGCGGCGCGAGGGTAGCTTTTGAGCAATCGCGCCATGTGCTTCGCGCCGTCGCCTTTGAGCAGCGATAGGTTCGGGCGATTCTTGAGCCGCTTGTCTGTCGCGGCATCGGGGTGGCGTTCTATGCTCACAACCTCCCACTGGTCGGCAAAGCAAGCGAGAATCTCCGTGCTGTGCCCAAACTTTCGGCCCGACTCGATGACCGTCTGTACTCCGCATTCCAGGCAAGCCGATATAAATAGGAGCATTTCGCTCGGTAGGATTCCGCCATGCTGCGGTGGCACGTCTTTCGTTCGCAGCATGAACATCGGGCACCACTTCCGAGCAATCTCGTGAGTCAGGTTTGCCATCCGTCTTTTCCTTGGTTCGGATTCCCTGGATTGTCTCGGCCCGTGTCAAAGAGGGCCATCGCTGCCGACACACATTCTAAGCTGGGTGGCACAAATAATTCAACCCCAAGGCATGTAAGAAACCTCCGCTTGGCTCCCGTCGCGACGGCCGTCTTGATAGCTCCGAAGGGAACTATCCACTTCTGACCGGGCCATAATTGATACTCCCGCTCGGCCGCTGCAAACCATTCCTCTGGGCTCCGATTCCACCACCACCCCTTGTTTCCGCGCCTTCGGCGAATCGACCGAGCGACGCTGGCAAGGTCTTTCTGGACCCATGCGAGCGCGGTGGTAGGTTCAATCTTGATTAAGGCCGAGGACAACCGGCTCAGACAAAAGGAGAAGCGGTGATCTTTACAGATGACCGGCTTCTCGCAATCGCGAAACCACGCAAGGAACCGCTCGGTCGCCTCGGCTACCGTCGGTGGCCGACTCGGGCGGTGATCCATCTCGTCGCGCATTCGGACGGTCACGGCATTGGCGGCCGAACACTCCATAAACTTACGGTGGTGCTCATTGTCCTCGCTGTACCGCCAGCCGAGGGTCTGGTACAGCTTGGCTACAATGCTGGTTCCACCGTTCACGCAACCGATCAAGAAGATGCTGGGGGTTGCTGGCATTGTCCGTCCTCCTGAAAGGGATTATCCGCAGTAAGAAAAAGCGGTTGCATCGTGTGACCGCGACCGCCCACCCAGATTCGGCCGGTCTTCTTCAAGGTTTCCAGCTCACCGGCCGTCAGCTTCCAGCACGCGATAGTTACAGGCGTTTGCTTCTCATCGTCGAAATGCGTAAAGCACACAGACAGAACGCCGCAATCATCAAGCGTCACGCCCTCCGGTGGGTCGAGCACGCCGTTTGATTGCGGGAATGAACA